>QWCV01000513.1_pt1 | contig 55312 bp, 48 predicted proteins | sample 1972621 | NCBI WGS metagenome assembly QWCV01 (sample SAMN09866699, study PRJNA288562) | Human gut metagenome isolate pre2_stool, whole genome shotgun sequencing... | isolation source: gut | host: Homo sapiens | place: USA: California | reverse complement strand
ACAAGATTATAGTTTATTTAGTGAATGATTATCAATGACTTAGATGGTTATTACATTGTTTTTGATACTAAAAACTGGAACACAGAACTGGACACCCTATGAAATTGCCAATTCTGGCAAGATTGCTCTGAAGCGTATCGGAATCAGAGCGGTAAACGGTCTTGGAGGAATCCTCTTTCAAGTATTCCTTTGCCCGCTCTTCCTGCTCTGGGGATAGGTCGGAAAGCGTGCATGTCTTGAGGAACTTGACCAAAGTTGTATGTATCAGTTCATAACGAGACTGGCGAGCGATATTGCTGCCGATAAGCTTACTATCCATACGGACGCACTTGCCTGATATCTTGAGAAGACGTACCTGATTGCCAGCAAGCTGTTCGAAGCAGAGCTGCATCAGATCTATACCAGTTCTTTCCTGATATTCGCAGATGCGGCGGCGAAAAAGATAATAGGTATCTATTGATGGAGTAACATCTGTCAGAAGTTCCATGCCAAGAGCCTTTCTGGTAAGAAGATCAAACTCGCACTTCTCGAACAGATCCTCATCACTACAACCGAAGCCCTCCTTCAAGGCAGACATAGCCACGAGTATGCGGATGGAGGCATTTGGGCGGCCGCTCTTCTTGCCTTCTGGAAACAAAGGCTTGAATATCTCCTCATCAATCTTGGTTGTCACGAGACTATAGAACTGGTTATACCATGCGTTGGGGTCAGAATACTTCTTTGAAGCACGACTTCCTAACTGCATTAAGGGAGCCGTGAATATATCTAACTGAGGATTCGGATCTGTCTTTTTAAACATAGTCATTCTGTTTGATTGATGGTATAAAGATACGAAAAACATTCCAGATTACGACATAAATCAGAGATTATTTTCGTGAAATATAAACATTTTAAACAGGCCTTACTTTTTAAAGTGGGCTCAAACATAGTGCATCTCAATTAAGATAAGTGAAATTTCTGACATGGCAAAATCCTGAGCAACTTTTTGTTGCTCAGGTGCTTATAAAAAATATTAAATTATAGTGTTGCGGAAATTAGGAACAAAGTAAAAAATGAAAAGATTGCTATTCGTTACTCTTTCTGCGCTGTTATGCAGTTGTCTTTTGGCACAAACAAGAATGATTGTGATGTCGGATATTGGAGGGTCAGATCCTGACGACACACAGTCGATGGTACATCTGCTTGTTTCACTCGATAGAGTGGAACTTGAAGGCTTTATTTCTCAACATGCATGGGTGCCATACGGAAATGGCGCTGTTACCCTTATCAATCAAGTGATTGATGCCTATGAAGAGGTTTATCCTAACTTGCAAGTGCACAGCAACAAGTTTCCAACGGCATCGTATCTACGGTCTGTTGTAAAGGTCGGACAAGCGGAGGCAGCCATGCACGGTGTAGGAGAAGGTAAGGATAGTGAGGGTTCTGAGTGGTTAATCAAAACCATCGATAAAGATGATGAACGTCCTATATGGATTACAGCATGGTCCGGACTCAACACTTTGGCACAGGCACTTTGGAAAGTGAGTCACACTCGAACGGCAGAACAAGTGGAGCGATTTGTTAGCAAGGTCAGAGTATATGATGTATTGGGACAGGACGATGCAGGAGCATGGATCGGCAAAAACTATCCCAACCTCGTCTATATCCGCAATACGGAGATTTATGGATGGCCACCGTCCGATGAGTGGGTTTGTAAAAACGTACAAGAGGTTGGGCCCTTGGGAAAATGCTATCCTAATCGTATCTGGGCCACAGAAGGTGATTCTCCGTCATTTATGTATTGTCTAAGCAATGGCTTGAATGACCCCGAACATCCAGAATATGGAGGATGGGGTGGTCGCTTTTCTACAGGAAAGGTTGCTGGTATCAGAGGTATGGACTGGGTGAAACGCAACGGTCTTGACGAACCGCAGTATGATCCTTACTACATGATTCCTGCAGCGAAAGAAGGTAGTGCGGCTATCACCAGATGGAAGGATGCAATATATAATGATTTTATTGCCAGAATGCAATGGACGGTGAAGGCAGACTACAAGGCTGCCAACCATCATCCCGTGGCAGTTGTTGGTAAAGACGGTTCGCTAAACAGTGTGCATGTCACTTGCAAGGCAGGGAAAACGATAGTATTGAATGCCTCCAAATCTTCTGATCCTGATGGAGATACTCTTACTTTTGATTGGAGTATCTATCGTGAGGCAAGTGGATATCAAGGGGATGTCACTATCATAGAAAAAGACCAAAACCGTTGTCGGGTAATGGTTCCCGCTGATGCCAGAGGCAAAGACTGTCATGTTATTCTGCAGGTAACAGATGCTGGCATCCCTGCACTCACGTCATACCGAAGAGTTATTCTGAATATTAACTAAATAGGCTTGATGCTCACACAAATAAGATGAAGTTTATGTGGAGGAGAAAGGCATCCAGGGAAGATGGAAGGGACGACAGCTGCAGGATAGCATACAGGTGTTTGCTGACTTGGTGAAGAAACACTATGGCAAGTATCCTATCATCTATAGCAACGAGAGCTTCTATAATAAGGAGATGGGGGCGAAGTTCAATCGTTATTATCTCTTCATCGCCAATTATAACTCCCGACAACCCTCTATCGGCGGCAGAGGAAAGTGCAATATCTGGCAGTATTCCGAAACCGGACATTTGCATGGTATTGGAGAAAGGGTAGATTTAAGCAGATTCATGAATGGTACAACCATCAAGGATTTGATGCTATAGGCATTGATGATTTCATACACATAAGCGAGTATTTGATACAATCCACGTATGGATAGCATCATTACTTGCTTATTTTTTTTCTACTTTTGCATTATTATGAAGAAGTTATTGATCATATTGGGAATAGAAATGTCTATGTTTTTTTAATTATATGTTTGAAGATTATGAAGAAGTTATTGTTGTTTATAGCTGGAATCTCAATCCTGTTTTTAGCAGGTTGCTCCAATGGAAATCAGAGCCATGGCAATGAGGGCATGGGAGACAGCCTTCCTGCTGATCCTCCATTGGGTTATGTCATAGAGTTAAAGCCTTTGGAAAATTTCTCACATCAGGAGGCAGAACAGTTGAGAGAAGAACTCGTGAAGCAGTTGGGTTTCATTTTCAATAAGGTACCAAAGGCTTGGTTGGAGGCTTCTGTATTTGTTGGAGACAAGAAAGAAATACCTGCCTCATGTCTCTACAAACCAAGAAACAGGTATTGGGCTGGGGGGATCCTGAAAATGTTGCATGAAGAGCATGGAGGTAATGATGAAATCGTAACGATAGGTTTGACGCATCGAGACATCTCAACTTCTATTCATGGACAATACAACTATGGAATCATGGGATTGAGTTTCCGGCCAGGTGACGCCTGTGTGGTTTCAACCTTCCGATTGAAACGAAAGGATGACTTATGGAAAGTAACAATCCATGAATTCCTGCATTCTCGCGGCTTGCCGCATTGCAAATAGCAACTATTTTTCTCCGTTTTTATGCATATTCTTGCAGAAAAGTAAGCAAAAAAGATAAAATTGCAGCAAAAAGCAATAATTTTTGGGAATTTATGCTTGATATTGTAGAAAAAGTCTTAACTTTGCAGCGGATTTGAGAAAATAAGCAGTTTCCGGCTATCAGAAAATGAGAAATCATGAAGCTATCAGAAAATGAGGAATCATGAAGATAATAAGGGGGCTGGCTTTCTCTTCCACAGTTTACACTTATAACAACTTTATAAATTAAAAGATTCGATTATGAAAGTAGCAATTGTTGGTGCAAGTGGCGCAGTTGGACAGGAATTCCTGCGTATCCTTGCTGAGAGAAATTTCCCTATGGATGATTTGGTGTTGTTTGGCTCTGAGCGTTCTGCTGGACGAAAATACAACTTCAAGGGAAAGGACTATGAGGTCAAACTTTTGCAGCATAACGATGACTTTAAAGATGTCGATATTGCTTTCACATCTGCTGGTGGCGGCACTTCAGAGGAGTTTGCCGAGACTATCACCAAGTATGGTGCCGTGATGATTGATAACTCTAGCGCATTCCGTATGTGCGACGACGTGCCTCTGGTAGTGCCTGAGGTAAATGCTGAGGATGCCCTGAACCGCCCTCGCAACATCATCGCCAACCCTAACTGTACCACCATCATGATGGTAGTAGTGTTGAAGCCTATCGATAACTTGAGCCATATCAAGAAGATTCATATCTCTTCTTACCAGAGTGCTTCAGGTGCTGGTGCAGCTGCCATGGCTGAACTTGAGCAGCAGTATAAGGATATCCTCGAGACTGGTAAGACTGAGCATATCAATAAGTTCCCTCATCAGTTGGCATACAATGTCATTCCACAGATTGACAAGATGACTCCTAACGATTACACCAAGGAGGAGATGAAGATGTATAACGAGACCCGCAAGATTATGCACTCTGATGTTCGCACCAGTGCTACCTGCGTTCGCGTTTCTTCACTCCGTTCTCACTCAGAGAGTGTTTGGTTCGAGACAGAGAAGCCATTGGCAGTTGAGGACATCCGCAAGGCTTTGGAGGCTGCTCCAGGCGTAACCGTAAAGGATGATGCCCAGAACTACGTTTATCCAATGCCATTGGAGAGCGCCGGCAAGGACGATGTATATGTAGGTCGTATCCGCAAGGATCTGGCTGATGACAATGGTAACACATTGTGGTTGACTGGCGACCAGATTCGTAAGGGTGCTGCCCTGAACGCTGTTCAGATTGCTGAGTACTTGATTAAGGTGGGCAACGTAAAGTAAGCCATACCTTATTTATATAAAAGAATATGAGGAAGTTAAGGGATAATGAATTTTATCTCTTAACTTCTTTTCGTCTTTATACGATTCTGAATAGAAAAGTAAGAATATGCTTGAAAGATTCAAACAATTACTCGGTGAGATGAACCGGGGCATTTATGAGAAGGAGACGGAGATATCGCTCTCGCTCCTGGCAGCTCTGGCAGGTGAGAGTATCATCCTGCTGGGACCTCCGGGAGTGGCAAAGAGTATGGTAGCCAGACAGTTGAAGACGGCGTTTAGGGATACTCAGAGCTTTGAGTATCTGATGTCGAGATTCTCTACACCCGATGAAATCTTCGGCCCGGTGAGCATTCAGAAACTGAAGACTTCGGATACTTACGAACGTGCGATGGAGGGTTATCTGCCTACTGCCGATGTGGTTTTCCTGGATGAAATCTGGAAGGCGGGACCTGCGATCCAGAATACGCTCCTTACGGTGATTAACGAGAAAATCTTCAGAAATGGCAATCGGGAAATGCATCTTCCTCTGAAACTTCTCGTGGCGGCAAGTAATGAGTTGCCGGCTAAGGGAGAAGGACTGGAGGCGCTCTGGGACCGATTCGTTATCAGAATAGAAAGCCGACCGATAAAGCTGGAGAAGAATTTCCGGGCGATGCTCTTGGGATCTCACGCAGATTTCTCTGGTTCTACAGGGATGTTAGGTCACGCAGATTTCGCAGATAACGCAGATTTTTCTGATTTGAAGATTACTGCTGAGGAGTATGCTGAATGGGCGGAGAAAATCTGTAAGATTGGCGTGAAGGAGGAGGTGCTTGATGCAATTTCCGCTATCCGTAAATCTCTGAGAGCCGTGAATGTGGATGAGGCTGCCGAGCGCAGAAACATCTATGTAAGTGACCGAAGATGGAAGAATATCGTCCGCCTGCTTCGCACTTCAGCCTTTATGCAGGATAGGGAAGAGGTGGATATCTGCGATTTGCTGCCTATCTACCATTGTCTGTGGCAGGAACCGGAAGAGCGGGATGCTATCCGAAACATCGTGATCCGTGCCCTCTTTTCTCCTTTTGCAGATAAACTCGTAGAGATGAAGAATGCGCTTGCTGAGGATATTAAGTATCATCGTGTACGCAGGAATCCGGAGGATGGAAGGGATTACGAGGGGGAGATAGAAACTCTTTCGGATGGCTTGAGCTCGCTGGAAAGGCAGTTGGGCGAGAATCTCTTCGCATCTGCTGATGATAAGGCGGAAATATCGGCTTATCTCCGCGATTTTTATAAGGAGCTGGCGTTTACCCGTCAGGATACGATGAAACTTTATGAGGTTTAATCGCCTCCTATTACATTATTATATATAGAAGAATCTTAACATGATGAATGAACAGAAAATATTGACTCCAGAGTTGGAGGCGCGTGTTCACCAGGCTGTGGATAACTTTATGCAGGGCTATGGCTGCTGCCAGTCGGTAGTGGCTGCCTTTGCCGATTTATATGGTCTTGATGATGAGATGGCGAAGCGCATTGGTGCCGGCTTCGGTGGTGGAGTAGGCAGAATGAGAATGATGTGTGGTGCTGTTTCGGGCATCGTGGTGCTCGTTGGCTTGGATTGCGGACAGACCGAGGGGGATGACCGTGAGGGCAAGTCGGCCTGCTATAAGGTGGTGCAGGATTTGCTCGCCAAATCGAAGGAGCAGAACGGTAGTATCATCTGTGCCGAAATCCTCGGCTTGAAGGGTCACGAGAAAGCGCAGTCCAGCTATGTGGCTTCGGCAAGAACGGCAGAATATTACAAGTCTCGCCCTTGCGCAGCCAAAGTAGAGAGTGCTGCAAGAATCTTCGCAGAATATCTGATGGAGAAAAAATAAGGATTTACTCCTATGAAATATCAGAATAACAAGGACTTGGCGGAGGCACAGTATTACTTGAAGATGCTGGATGACTTCTGCAAGTCGGGACAGGTGAAGATTCCTGATCCGACAGGCACCGCCATGCCTTGGAATTTGAAGGAAGACCCGCTGAAGGATTATCTCATTCATCTCTTTACCCTGAAAGTAACCATAGAAGAAACTGGCGAAGAGGTGCAGAAATTCGTGCGACAGGTGGTGAACAGCAAGATTAAGAGCAAGGTGTTCTATGATAGCGTGGGAAAATTCATCGTGGAATGCGTCCATCACATGCGGTTCCAGCGCCAGCGTGCCTGGACCGAGAGTCATCGGGCAGATGATGTGCTCGATTGGGCTCCCTTCAAGCGGATGGATGAACAGGTGTGGCTCCCTTTGCTCGACCAGCTGGAACAGGAACATGCTGAAGATGGGTTCGATAAACCTTTCTTCCTCAAGCTGATGACTGGAGGCGGGGCTTCGAAACCCGAAAACTGGGAAAGGCTGGTAAGAGACTGGAAGGTCTGCATCGACCATCAGGTATTGAACAAGTTGAAGGACTTCATCTCGCTCCGTCAGAACAACTTCGAAACAGGACTGGTGCGCATGATGGACCAGATAACCCGCAACATGAAGACGAAGGGCGTTTCGGAACAGCGCGCCGTACAAGCCTGGGAACTGATGACGAACGGATGGACCGAAACGGAGTTTGAACGCCGTCTGAACCAGGTGAAGATTCAGGACAAATATCCCGAAATCAAGGAAATTGTGGCGAAGATGGGACGAGTAGCCGATGCCAACGGCAAAGACCGGCTCACCATCGCATCGGGCGTAGAGATGAAGATGGAGCATTCAGCGGGTAGCGATATCGAGGGCATTACCGTGGGCGATGATCTCAACTCCCTTCTCCCCCTCGAACTGGCACAGTACAGCGATGAAGATATGGAGGGCCTCTTTATCTATAAGTATCGCACGCGAAGACTCCAGACCTTCCGTTATAAGAGCGAAATGTCGAAACCATCCCGCAAACTGGGCTTTGCCCATGCCTCCCGCAAGGGTCCGATGATCGTCTGTCTGGATACCTCAGCCAGTATGTATGGCACGCCTGAAAGGATATCCTCTACACTCATCTCTCTGCTGGAAGAAACGGCAGAAGATCTGGAGCGAGACTGCTTCCTGATAGATTTCTCCGTCAGTACCCGTGCCATCGACCTGATGGCGAAGCGCAAGGCAGAGCGCCTGAAGAGAATAGGAATCACTATGATGGAATCAGCCGAAGCAGATGCAGCTCCGTCCGACGGAGATGGACAGGCGCATACCGGGCGAGGCATCCGGCGGCAGCCTACCACAACCCACCTTCCATTTATCGGAGGCGGAACATCGGCAAAGAAGATGATGATCCAGATGTTCGACCTTCTCGACAACGACGGACTCCATTACGTGAATGCCGATGTGCTTTGGATTACCGACTTCCTGATTCCAGATCCGCCACAGCAGCTGTTGTCGAGATTCCGGGAATACAAGGAGACGGGTACCCGATTCTATGGCATCCGCATCGTGCGTGATGACGACAAGGAGTCGAACAGCTGGAAGGAGTACTTCAATCAGATTTACACCATCCGGTACCGCCCGTTGCGAAGATATTAAAGAAGATGTTAAGGCAGAAAAGGGGTATCAGATGATAATAGAGACATGTATGAAATGTATCAAGAACTTTATCATATGTTACATTTGGCGCAGAATTTCGGTTTTGCGCCATTTTTTTGAATTAAAAATTCCTTAAAACGCTTGGTGATACAAAATATATTTGTACCTTTGTGCTCGGAACAATGAATAATTGTCAGCCGAACAATTAGAAAAGAATCAATAAATATAAGCAATTTATACAAAAACTTAAGTAATAAACTAATTATGGTAAGCAACAACATTCCACAAGTAAAGCTCGGTATTATTGCCGTTAGCCGTGACTGTTTTCCAATCGCGCTTTCTACTCAGCGCCGTGAGAACATCGTAAAAGAGTACAAGGGTGAAATTTTCAACTGCCAGACTACAGTTGAGAACGAGAAAGATATGCTCAAGGCTTTGGGCGAAGTGAAAGAGCAGGGCTGCAACGCTTTGGTTGTATTCCTCGGTAACTTCGGTCCTGAGACTCCTGAGACTTTGATTGCAAAGAACTTCGATGGTCCTTGTATGTTTGTTGCAGCTGCAGAGGGTGACGGCGACATGATCAATGGTCGTGGCGACGCTTACTGCGGTATGCTCAACTGCTCTTACAACCTCGGCATGCGCCACCTGAAGGGTTACATCCCTGAGTATCCTGTAGGTACAGCAGAGGACGTAGCTAAGATGATTCAGGACTTCGTACCAGTAGCTTGCGTTATCCTCGGTTTGAAGGGCTTGAAGATTATCACCTTCGGTCCACGTCCACAGGACTTCTTCGCTTGCAACGCTCCTATCAAGGGCTTGTACGAACTCGGTGTAGAGATTGAGGAGAACTCAGAGCTTGACCTTCTCGTAGCTTACAAGGAGCACGAGAACGACCCACGTATCGAAGAGGTTTGCGCTGATATGGCCAAGGAGATGGGCGAAGGCTGCTACTATCCTGACCTCAGCCGCAGAATGGCACAGTTTGAGTTGACATTGCTCGACTGGGCAGAGGCTCACAAGGGTTCTCGCCAGTATGTAGCATTCGCTGACAAGTGCTGGCCTGCATTCCCAAGCCAGTTCGGTTTCGAGCCTTGCTATGTAAACAGCCGTCTCGTTAGCCGCGGCATTCCTGTAGCTTGCGAGGTAGATGTCTATGGTGCGCTCTCTGAGTACATCGGTATGTGTGCTTCTGACGATACCGTTACATTGCTCGATATCAATAACTCTGTTCCTCAGTATATCTATGATGAGGACATCAAGGGCAAGTATGATTATAAGTTGACTGATACCTTCATGGGCTTCCACTGCGGTAACACTCCACAGTGCAAGATGTGCTCAAGCCGTAAGATTAAGTATCAGCTCATCCAGAACCGTTTGTTGGAGAATGGTGGTAAACCAGACTTCACCCGTGGTACTTTGGAGGGTGATATCGCAGCTTCTGACATCACATTCTACCGTCTGCAATGCGATTCTGAGGGCAACCTCCGCAGCTACATCGCAGAGGGTGAGGTTCTCGATGTTCCTACCCGTTCATTCGGTGGTATCGGTATCTTCGCCATCAACGAGATGGGCCGCTTCTATCGTCACGTATTGATTCAGAAGGGTTATCCACACCACGGAGCCGTAGCATTCTCTCACGTAGGTAAGACCTTGTTCGAGGTATTCAAGTATCTCGGCATCAAGGATATCGCTTACAACCAGCCAGCTAGTCTGCCTTACCCAACAGAGAATCCTTGGAAGTAAATTGAGTGAAGAGGGAAGAGTGAAGAAACAAAGTTCGGCGGCCGAAGGGTAAGCCAATTCATTTGCTCTTCTTTCTAAACTAAGTTCATAAAAGATAAGGGCGATTGCTTATCCCTTGCGTGGGGAATAGCAATCGCCCTTTTTATGTTTTCCTGGAAGGAGATTACCTGATGATAATCTCCTTTACGAATGGTTTGCTTATTTCGTATTTTCCAACGCTTCCTGTTTCTGCGGAATCACCACCGAAGCCCCGATGCTGACGAGCAGTACGAGGATGATGAATACCAGCGAACTGACAGCATCAATTTCGAAGAAATCGTGGATGAGCATCTTCACACCGATGAACACCAGTAGCACACTCACACCCACCTTCAGATAGCGGAACTTATCTGCTATCGCTGCTAGCAGGAAGAAGAGGGCACGCAAGCCCAGGATGGCGAAGATATTCGAGAAGAACACCACGAACGGGTCGAGCGATACCGAGAATACGGCTGGGATGCTGTCGAAGGCGAAAATCAGGTCGCAGAACTCGATGAACACCACCGTCATCACCAGCGGACCCAGATGCAGGCGCTTCTGCATGAACTTCACTACCGGATGCTCCAAGGCATTGATCTCTTCCTTCTTGTTTCTGTTGAGGAACATCTTGGCACCGCTGTAAACCAGAAATCCTCCGAATACGAGTAATATCCAGGCGAACCGGCTGATGAGCGCAGCACCCGCGAAGATGAAGACGAAGCGCAGCACGATGGCTCCCAGAATACCCCAGTTCAGTACGTGCTGGTAATCTTTCTTGTCCACTCCGAACGAGGTGAAAATCATCATCATCACGAAGAGATTATCTACCGAGAGCGTTTTCTCTATCAGATAACCCGAGATGTAGGAGATGGTCATATAGTGCCGGTATTGCTGCAGACTCCCCTCATAGTCGTTCGGGTCCAGTTTGAGATGCGAAGCATAGCGCGAGGCTATCAGCTTCAGGTCGTCGAAGTTCTCGATGCCGTGCACCATATCTCCATGAAAATAGATGAATACGGCGAAGGCGAGTGCGAGAATAATCCATACAGCCGTCCATGAACCGGCTTCCTTGATAGACACCACATGTGCCTTTCGGTCGATGACCAGCATGTCTAATACGAGTATGGCGGCGATGAAAATCACGAATCCCACCAAAAACATCGATTCAGTAAAAACATGTTCCATTTTTCTTTATCCTTAATCTATTTAGTATATACCATTGAATCTTAAAATCATTTCATCTGTTAGAAACGTGGGCGCAAAATTAGGAAAAATATCTGGAATAGCGAAGGTTCCGGTGCAAAACTTAATTGATTTTAACTTGAAAGGCAGGAATGTAACAGGTTTGTAATAATGGCGCTGTGAGAACCGGCAAAAAAGGCGTTTTAAAGATAAAAGGGTAAAAAGGTAAAAGGGTAAAAAGGTAAAAAAGTAAAAAGAGCCTAGCGGAATGTTAAGCTAGGGTGCTCTTTTTACCCTTTTACCTTTTAAAGGCTCTTTTACCTTTTCTTAGTCAGCACATAGTGCTTAGCCATGGCGCCTTCAGGCTCATTGCCCAGCGAATCGGTCATGATGAGGCTGTTGGCATCCTTTACCTTGTAGTAAGATGTCTCGCCGCTCGATGGACGGGTGATTTCTACCACGTTGTTAGCCAATACCTTGAAGATACCGCTCGCTTCGTCGTGACCATCCTTGCGCTCCAGATAGTCGGCTGAGTACTGATAGGTGCTGTCGGCGTTGAGCGTCAAAACGGTCTTGATGCCCGGACAGTCGGCAGCAGGGAGAGTTCCCTCGTAGGTGCCGGCGATGGAATCGAGAATGACATTGTTGGAATTGAGCGAATCATTTTCAGCATAACTGAGGCTATCCTGGTCAGCCCCCTGGCTATTTGTCTTCTTGCCATTGCAGGAGACAACTGACAATGCAGCGATGACGGCTGCTGTCAAAACTAATTTCTTTTTCATACTATACTGCTTTTTAATTGTTACTTATTTACGGAATCTCTTCTCTTAGAGAGCACTTTCCCCGAGAAGGATTTCTCTTCGCAAAAATAGTGTTTTATTCTGATATCCGCAAGTTTTACACAGAAAATTATAGAATATTATGCTATTTTCTTAATTGATGATGACTGGCACAATCTCTTCTTCGCTAGGCCAATGAGGCAGATAGAAGAGCGGGCGAGGGGTGCCGCCCAAGCCCGTCCAGTCTATCAGTTTCACAAAGTCGAAATCGGGAGGACCGAAGTCGAAACTTCTGCCGTAGAGCACGATGGCGCCTCTGCCTTCATCTATCTTCTACAAACCGCCCCCGTAGGTGCATTGCTCGCCGGGTGACAGCATGTCACGGTGCAGGTAGACACGCCCGAACTTCAGTACTCCGTCTCTGTTGATAATGAATTTCTGAAACATCTCTATTTCTGGTTTATTCAATGAAATCTGTATTCCGATTGATTCAATGTAATGAGAGAATTATTTCTTCTCCCAAAACAGTTTGTCTATGAAATCATAGCGCTTCTCCATCTGGGCATCAGTTTTTACGACGGTATTCACGTCTATCTGAAGCACAGGGGCTACTGCCTTGCCGTTGGTGGATGGCCACTCAGGCAGACCCAGACCATTCGGATTGCCGGTCTTCACGAAATTGACGTAATACTGGCTGAAGATGTCGCTGATCATATAATCCTCCGGCTGCCATTTGAACACGTGGTTGGTTGGCAATGTACCCATTGCATACTCGATGTCGGCAGAATGAACGGCTCCCTTGTCTTGTGGCGCAGGAGCCGCATCTTCCTTGGCATCTACCACGCCGCCAGCCAATGCAGCCACCTTACCCTTGATGGCCATAGCAGGACGAGGATGGCAATAGCGGTAGCGGTAAACAGGCTGTCCGCCGGTCAGCTTGTGCATGTTGCCCCACTTCCATGTAGAATAATCGAGGAAGATGTCCGAAGCTAGGTTCACGCCCGGCTGCTCCAATACATCCTTATCGCTGTTGATGCCGTAGAGGCGGAAGAGTTCTTCGATGTTCTCTTCTCCAAATGTAGCCTTGGCACCCGCCTTCAGATTCTCGACAGTAGGCTGCTTGCCCATCAATACCGCCCATGGAGTCATCTCCTGGTTGTTGCCGCCGATAAGCAGAGGCACCTTGGTCTGCTCGCCCTTGGCAAATACCTCTACAGGCTGTTCTTTCATGAAATATCCGTCGATATTATAGACAGGAACCGCTCTTACTTCCGCCAGCTTCATCAATTCCTCGGCAGGAAGGGCACGAAGTTCGTTGAGGTTCTTCATTCCTGCGTTCTTTTTCACCTTCTTTCCGGTTTCCTTACCCATCTTCTCGGCTATTTTCTGGGCAAGCTGCACGCCTTCCTCCTCGGCCTCCTTCAGCGTAGCCACCTTCTTGAATCCCATCACCGAACCGCTGGAACCCATTGCCTGGGCAAAGAGTCCCTGACAGAGAGGGGAAGCCATCAGGGCGCTGACCGACATGGAACCTGCCGATTCGCCTACGATGGTGATGCGGTTAGGGTCGCCGCCGAAAGCCTCGATGTTATCCTTTACCCACTGGATGGCAGCCACCTGGTCCATGAATCCATAGTTGCCGGAACCCTTGTAGGATGTTTCCTTAGAGAGCTGTGGGTGGGCGAAGAATCCGAAGATGCCCTCACGATAGTTGGCTGTGATGGAGATGATGCCCTTGCGTGCCATCGCATCGCCCGCATATCGAGGTTCGCTTCCGCTACCCGCCATCAGTCCTCCGCCGTTGAAATAAATGAGTACCGGCAGATGCTCCTTCATGGTCTTTGCCGGTGTCCATATATTAAGGTAGAGGCAATCCTCGCTGTTGGTCTTCGTACCGAAGTTCATATCGCCGAAGAGAGGTTCCTGCATCGGGTTCGGTCCGAACTCCTTGGCCTCGCGAACGCCCTGCCATTTCTGTACAGGCTGCGGAGCCTTCCAGCGGAGATTTCCTACAGGAGGGGCAGCGAACGGAATACCCTTGAATACTGTGATGCCTGAGAGGTCTTTTCCTTCGAGGATACCTTCGGCAGTCGTTACCTGAGTCTGCGCCATCATTCCCATACCAGGGAGCAGAAAGGCGATGGATAAGAGTAGTTTTTTCATATCGTAAATCTGTTAGTTTTGCAATAATACTGCAAATATAATAAAAATATCGTTACCTTGTCTTATTCAGTCCCATTTTTAAAATCTTTTTGTAAAAAGGCAATGCTTTCACTCTTCTTTCATTTCTTTGTAACACGATGGCAACATCCTTTAAATACCTTTGCAGCGGTAAAAAGTATTACAGTATTTTTGAAGAAAGAAATGAATAAGGTATTTAGTTTTATTGCGTTGGCATTTCTGGGATGCGGCTCTGCTGCTGCCCAACAGGTGAATGTTTCTAACGTTCAGCGCCCCAAACTGGTAGTGGGCATCGTGGTTGACCAAATGCGATGGGATTATCTCTATCGCTATCAGAAGCGCTATGGTGAAGGTGGATTCAAGCGACTGCTCAACGAGGGCTTCTCTTGTGAAAACACCCGTATTCCGTATGTTCCATCGGTTACCGCCATCGGTCATACTTGTCTCTATACAGGCAGTGTGCCTTCTATCCACGGAATCGCCGGAAACAATTTTGTGAAGAATGGCAAGAAGGTGTATTGCACGGATGATGAAACCGTGAAGCCGGTGGGTTCCAATAGCAAGGCGGGCTTGATGTCGCCTAGAAACCTCTGGGTTACGACTCTCGGAGATGAGATGAAGATTGCATCTAACGGCAGAGCCAAGGTAGTGGGAGTGGCATTGAAAGACCGTGCTTCCATTCTTCCTGCAGGTCATAATCCGAACGGTGCCTACTGGTTTGATGATGAGAGCGGAAAGTTTATCACCAGTTCTTATTATATAAACCAGTTGCCGAAGTGGGTGGACGCGTTCAACAACCAGCATCTGCCAGAGCGTTATCTCTCGGAAAAATGGAACACACTCTATCCTGAGAATACTTACGTTGAAAGTACGGAAGATGAGAACGAGTATGAGGATGGCATCCGCAAGGGCATGAAGGCTACGCTGCCGCTCAATCTTCCAGCCCTTTATAAGAAATATGGTTACAGCATTATCCGCAAAACTCCTTTCGGCAATTCGCTGACGATTGATTTGGCAAAGGCGGCGATAGACGGCGAGCAGTTGGGCGCAGATGATGAAACCGACTTGCTGGCAGTAAGCTGCTCAAGCACGGATTATATCGGTCATCAGGTGGGAACTCATGCGGTAGAGACCGAGGATACTTATCTGCGTCTGGACAAGGCGATAGCCGATTTCCTTTCTTATCTCGATGAGAAGGTGGGCAAAGGAAATTATCTGGTTTTCTTGAGTGCCGACCATGGAGCGATGAACAACGCCCGTTTCCTGCAAGACTGCCGCATTCCAGCGGGTAATTGGGATGGTGATGCGGTGGCTGAGAAACTGAATCAGACCCTGGCTCAGGAGTATCCTAACGTGGGCAATCTGGTGAAGACCGTGATGAACTATCAGGTGTTTTTCAACCGTAACATCATCAAGAAAAACAAGTTGGATTTCGCCAAGATCAAGCAGAGCGTGGTGGACGTGTTGAAGGAAGACAGTTGTGTGCAGTATGCCTGCGATATGGAGAAGACGATGACCGAGAGCATTCCTGAGGATGTGAAGATGCGCATCGTGAATGGTTACAACCGTGAGCGAAGCGGTGATGTGGCTATCGTATTGAAGCCGAATTTCTATGCCCACGGCATGAAGGGAACCGATCATGGTGAGTGGAATCCATACGACACCCACATTCCTTTGGTTTTCATGGGTTGTGGAATCCAGCACGGTGCAACCACCAGGCAGACATTCATGACCGATATTGTGCCAACCATCGCCGCCCTACTTCATGTGCAGGCGCCAAATGGTTGCGTAGGTCAGCCGATATTCTAGATTTTGATTTTATGTTTCTGAGCCCTATTCCGAGATTCCGATTTTGGAATAGGGCTCTAATCGTATTCTAACATCATTATTCTAATCGTATTCTAATATGCTCTTATCGGAAAAATGATTACCTTCTTCGGAAGTATGCAATCTCGGGAGTTGATGCAGATGAACTATACGGTAGCCGCGGAGACTCTGGTGCGCTCTTGGAATGACATAGCTGTAGAAGTTTTGGACAGATATTAGCATTTAATTGACAGACAACAAAATAGATTAGCCATTTAATCGTTATATTATTATATCTAATAAGGTATAGTTTAATTTTGAGAGTAATATGAAAAAATGGCATTTATGGTTGGCGGCTTCCATCGGACTGGTGGTCATCGTTGGAATGATGATTCGGGAGTTTGATGTGGAAGTTCTGAGCAGGATAGATTTGTCTCCCAGGTTCTTTCTGGGGGTAGTAATGGGCGTGTTGCTCTTTGCGGTCCAGAATCTGATGCTCACCCTCCGTTTCCGTCATCTCTGCCAGCGTAAGTTATCCGTTGCCGAGGCGTTCCGCATCAATGTGCTCTGCGAGTTTACTTCTGCCGTCACTCCTTCGGCGGTGGGGGGAAGTGGTTTGGCTTTTGTCTATCTCAATCGCGAGGGAGTTTCTATGGGCAGAAGTATCTTCACCATGTTTGCAGCCCTGCTGGCTGATGAGGCTTTTCTTGCCATCAGTTGCGTGTTGCTCTATTTCTGTGTTCCATCGCATCTCTTGTTCTGCTTGGCTGATGGAGTGGGGATTTCTGTGGATGCTACGAACGAATGGATTAAGGGCGGAGTGCAGGCTATTTTTATAGTCAGCACCCTTATCGTTGCAGTCTGGACGGCCATCCTCTACCTCTTGTTGTTGCATCGTCCTCAGATTCTGGGCTGGGTATTGAAGGGATGCTGCAAGATTCCTTTCCTTCGCAGATTCCTGCCCAAGGTAGAGAAGTTTTCCGAGGAGATGACGATGGCTTCGGAGGAGGTAAAGCTGGAGGGCGGAAGATTCTGGCTGCAGCTGATGGGTTATACTTCCCTGGCGTGGCTGTCGAGATTCGCCATCGTGGTAGCTATTCTCATAGCCTTCCATTGTCAGGGCAACATGCTGGTGGCTTGGTGCCGCCAATGGGTGATGTGGATGATTTCCATCCTGAGTCCTACGCCTGGCGGAAGTGGCGTGGCAGAGTTGATGTTCCGCCTTTATTATGCCGATTTCCTGCCCGATGCCTCTGTAGCCATTCTTGCCGCCATGCTCTGGCGCGCCATCTTCTATTACCCTTTCCTGGTGATGGGCACCCTGGTCTTGCCGAAATGGATTGCTAGAAACTGACATAGAGTCGGGCACTGAGCGCCGTGAAATCTCCATTGTCGTTTTTGATGTATTGGAACGATGGCTGAAGGGAGATGGATTCCGTCAGCTGTCTTTTCCATGTTACTTCCAGCGAATATTCCGAACCTTGCTGGAAGCGGGCGTACTGGCCCGACAGACCGCACTCGTTCTTATCGTCCTGATAGGCACCGCCCAGTTCTGCGTATCGGTAGCAGGCATTCTGATGACTGGTGTTCTCGGAATATTGCACCATGCACGAAATGTTCTTGTCGCCAGCCTTCCAAACGCTCTGCTCTCCGTAAATCCACCAGCCACAGGTTGTTTTGCCCTTGGATTCATCGGCAGAAACCATTTCGCCATCCTCGTTGATTGGATATTGACGGGTATGAACGGCAGCACCCGCAAAATATTTTCCACCTTTATATTCATACTCCAGCTGCGACATGTTGAAGATTCCATCTTTCTTCGGGCGGACCAGGAAGGGATTGTCGTGAGCTTTCCAACTATTATATCCTGCACCATTATACAGACTGTTTCTGAAAGTCCATCCTCCCTTGGTTACATCAAAATAAAGGGTCAAGCCTGAATATGGATAGTTGGCTATCGGATAGCTGGAAGCAACGGTAGGGAAGATTCCCTCAGAACTGTTCTGGAAAAGTGCCGTAACGTCAGAGGTAAAGAAATCCTCGTTTACATTCCTCACACCCACAAACAGATGGCCCGAATTCCACTCGTGCATGTAGCCCAGCACGGCAAGCATGGCGAAGTTATTGTCTGCATCTATGTTCGAAAATCCCTGCCAGTCGTCAATAATGCCATCGTTGGTCTTTGCCACATGTAGCGTAGCCGCCTCGAACGAATCCTTTCCTTTTCCTATCGGAACACTCAGTTCCAGTCTCAGCTGATTGATCAGATTCGTATTCTTGTTCATGTCCCATTGCCATTCAGAAATATATTGTCCGTTAAAGCTCTGTGCATAAGCAAGGCAAATATTGATGCAGCATAAAATAATAAAAATAATTCTCTTCATTTCTTAATGTTTTTGTATAATTCTTAATGTTTTGGTTTCATTTCTTGTTCACTTGCCCGCCGCCTGCGAGCATCTTTCTAATTCACGCTGCAAAGGTACAAGATATTTTCAAATCCTGCAATACTTAATAGTTGTTTTTTTTATTTTTTCTAAATAAAGTGCTTTGTTTCTTATCCCATTTCTAGGTATTTTTTATTTCTTCTAAATAATTATGGCTCCTCTAATCCCTATTTCCAGATAACTGACGGAACTGGCTTTAATATTTTTAAAAATCTTTGTCTTATCAGATATTATTCGTACCTTTGCATCGTTTTAAAAAGTTAGAGAAATGAAGAAGATATTAAATCCATATTTGAACAAGGAGGGTTACAACTGCGTTTGCTGTGCTCCCAACAATCCTGTAGGATTGCATCTTGAGTTTTGGGAAGAGGGTGAGGATGTGCTTACCATCTGGAATCCCGGTGAGAATTACCAGGGCTGGATCAACACCCTGCATGGCGGAATCATCAGTATGCTGATGGATGAAGTGGCAGGCTGGGTCATCAACCGCAAACTCCAGACCACGGGTGTGACGATGCAGCTCAACGTGAAATACAAGAAGCCTGTGATGACCACCGATTCGCAGATTACGGTGCGTGGTCACATCGCCAGCCAGCGCCGCAACATCGTTACCATCCACCTGACTCTCGAGAACTCCCAAGGCGAGGTTTGTGATGAGGGCGAAGCCATCTACTTCACCTTTGGTCCTGATAAAGCCAAGGAGATGGGATTCGACTGCTGTAAGGTAGAGGGGGAGGTTATGGGGTAAAATCCATTATCTATCATTTTACGCCAATCTCAGTCTCAGCGAATTAAGCACTACGCTTACGCTGGAGAAGGCCATCAGGGCACTTGCCCACATCGGGGTTATCTGGAAATCAATGCCGAAGATATGAAGGGCGCCGGCTGCCAGCGGGATGCAGATGATGTTGTAGATGAACGCCCAGAAGAGATTCTGCCAAATCATGTGAACCGTCTTCTGACTCAGTTTTACGGCTTCCGGAAGTGCCAGGAGGTCGTCGCTCATCAGCGTAATCTGCGCCACATCCATCGCCACATCCGTTCCCTTTCCTATCGCCATGCTCACGTTGGCAAGGGCCAAAGCCTGGGTGTCGTTGATTCCGTCGCCCACCATCGCTACCTGCTTGCCTTCGTCCTGAAGTTTCTTTACCAATGCCTGCTTGTCGCCAGGCAGTACCTTGCTCTGGTAATGCTTGATGCCGGCTTTCTCTGCCCAGTAGTGAGCTGCTTCCTCCTTGTCGCCACTCATCATATAGACCTCTATTCCTTTTTCCTGCAACTGCTTCATCGCTTCCTGGGCATGAGGCTTGAGGGTCTCTCTCGTCTCCAGATCCAAATCCTCCTGCTTGGTGAAATCGATGTTCTGGTTAGGAATGGTGAGGGTGCCGGTCTTGTCGATGACGAGGGCGTTGATTTTGTGGAGATTCTCCAGCGCCGACGCATCCTTGATAAGAATCTGCTTCTGCGCCGCCTTGCCGATGCCCACCATCAGGGCGGTAGGAGTAGCTAAGCCCATGGCGCAAGGACAGGCGATGACCAATACGGCTACGGCTGAAAGAATGGCCTGCGGAAGAGCAGCGTTGCCGCCTATCAGCCACCATATTAAAAAGGTGATGAGGGCGATGGCTGCCACGGCTGGAACGAAAATCAAAGCCGCCTTATCCACGATGCGCTGCACGGGTGCCTTACTGCCCTGCGCCTCCTGAACCATGCGGATGATGTGTGCCAGGGCGGTGTTCTCGCCAATCTGCTTGGCTCTCATACGGAGCTTTCCCTGACTCGGAATGGTGCCAGCCAGCACGTTGTCGCCTGCCTTTTTCATCGCCGGAGTCGGTTCGCCGCTTATCATCGCTTCATCTACATAGGCAGCATCGGGAGTCATGAAACTCTCTGCCTGGGTAACCACGCCATCCACCGGAATCTTCTCGCCGGCTCTTACCTCTATCATGTCGCCTATCTGAATGGTGGAAATCGGAACTTCCTCCATCTTGTAGTCGTTGGTGCCTTCTATCTTTTCGTAAGTCACCAGTCGGGCGGTTTTCGGCTGCATTCCCATCAACTGGCGAATGCTGCTCGCCGTACTGTCTTTCGCTTTTTCTTCCAGGCATCTTCCGGTCAGCACGAAGGTGATGATCATCACGGAAGCATCAAAATAAGTGTGCCATTCTATGCCTCTCGCTCCCCAGACCATTTCTCCGAAGAAGGTGTTGAAAGTGCTGAAGAGGAAGGCGATGAGGGTGCTGAGTGCCACGAGCGAATCCATGTTTGCCGTATGATGCAAAAGCTGCTTCCAGGCGGAAACGTAAAACTGTTTGCCGCAGTAGAGCAGGTTGGCGAGTGCCAGGAGCAGACAAATCTGGTTGGCGAAGGAACTCGAATGATGAGCCGAAGCAACACCATCTGAAATCATATTCTGTTCCATGCCCAGGGAAATCCATCCCATAGAGAAACTCATGGTCAGGATGGCGAAGAGCCAGGAAGCGAGGGTTCTGCGGCGCAGGAGGGTGAACTCACGGCGGTTGATTTCCTCTACGCTTCTGTCGCTTTCGATCACGAGGTCGTAGCCGGCGTTGCTGATTTCCCGTTTCATATCTTCCAGAGAGATGATGTCGGGATTATAATCTACCAGGGCAGTTCGGCTCGCCAGGGAAACCGAGGCGGAGTTGATGCCCTCGAGCGACTGCAGCTTTTTTTCTACATTGGCAGAGCATACGCTGCAAGCCATGCCTATTACAGGAATTGTTTTCTTCATTTGTTTCTTATAAATAACTGTTCTGAATACTATAAGCAGAAGCTTTCCTATCTGCTTTTCTGCCTGCAAAATTACATATTAATTATGGAAGAAAAAAGATTTATGGTGAAAAACTCTTGGCTGCTCCATGAAAATCACTATAATATGGTAGATGAAAAATGCGATGATTCAGGTAAGGGCACAAAAAAAGGCAGATTCCAAATTGCTTTGGAATCTGCCTCCATCATTTATGGGAGATGATTATTTGACTTCGATATTCTTGGTTGCCTTAGTCTCCTCCTTAGGAGTAAGCTTTGGAATCTCGACCTCGAGTATACCATCAGCTACCTTTGCTGAAATCTTCTCACGATCAGCATCCTCAGGCAGCGTATAACACTGCTGGTAGTTGCTGTAAGAGAATTCGCGGCGCAGATAGTGCTCGTGCTTGTCTTCATCCTTGTGTTCCATCTTGTTCTCGATGGCGATGTTCAGATTACCATCGTTATCGATGTTTACACGAACCCACTCTTTCTTCAAACCAGGAGCTGCAACCTCCATGATGTAATTCTTATCTGTCTCCTTGATGTTAATGGCAGGAGCAGTAGCATTCATACGTGACATTACTTCGGTATTGAATAAAGTATCATCAAAGAAGTTACTCAACCAATCTGAATCATTATTTCTACGTGCTAACAACATAATTAAAACCTCCAAATTTTATTTTACTCGTCCTCTCGGTTCCTTACGGCTCCGTCGGGATTTCTGCTTGTTAATATTCTTGTTATTTTTTTGCTTTCGCCTCGAAACTCCGTCATTCTTCTGAACTCCTTTATCTTTTGGCTTCAGCTTTCACTCTCTGTTTTTGCAACTTATGTGCCAGCGGACTGAAAGTGGTAATGTTGGCACGAAAGGATAAATATTTTAAACTTTTCTGCCAGATGATGCGGTTATCTCAACAAAAAAGTGTAACTTTGTCACCAACTAAATAATTCCAAGAAGCTTGTTTTTTTTGAAGTTTTTTCAAGAAAACGTACTTTGAATCACTCTTTTTTATTATATTTGCAATCGAAAATCGATTTGAACCTTGACTAAACGATGAAATAGTTATGGAACAGAAGTTAAAAACCATATTTTATGCGATGGGTGCGATGATTCTTGCACCCCAAACCCTCTGTGCTCAGTCTGTGAACATCGAAGGCTTAGATTCCTTGCGCTTATCAGGTTCGGTGAGTGTAGTGGAGCCTGAACTTCTGAAGAAGGGTGTACTCAATAATGCCCTGGATGCCTTGAGCGGACAGACGGCAGGTGTTAACGTCACTACCAATGGTCTTGACCGTATTGCTATGTTGAACTCCGTCCGGGTTCGCGGTACAACTTCTATCATGGGCGGCAATGATCCTCTGGTGATTATTGATGGTGTTACTTCTGATGTGGCGACGCTTGCTACAATCTATCCCGCCGATATAGAGAGCTTTACAGTACTGAAGAATGCCAGCGAAACGGCACTCTATGGTTCCCGTGGTGCTTCGGGCGTTATCCAGGTAAAAACCAAGAAGGGTACGGGTAAGGAATTTCAGATTTCTTACGAGGGAAACTATGGTATAGAGGCAATGTACAAAAGTATGGAGATGCTCAATGCCGCCGAATACATAGCTGCTGCACAGAAGTATGGGCTGGAGTATAACAATAAGGGATATGATACCAATTTCCGCAAGGCGATTACCCGAACCGGAAATATCCAGAACCATTATCTGGCCTTCAGCGGTGGCACTCCGCAGAGCAACTACCGCGCTTCTTTTGGCTATATCGACCATAACACGATTATTCGGAGCAAGGGCTATCGTAATCTGGTGGCTAAGATTGATGTCACCCAGAAGGCGTTTGGTGATAAACTGACGGGAGATTTCGGCGTGTTCGGTTCGTCTTTCAAGAACAATGATATCTTCGACAGTCAGACGCTTTTCTATTCTGCCGATGCCATGAATCCTACTTATCCTTATGATAAGCTGAACGGCAGTTGGGTGAAGAATGGGGCTGCATCTCAGGTGAATCCTCCTGGTGCCTTGCTCAAGGAGCGTAATGATACGAAGAACATGAACTTCAATGCTCATCTGAAGTTGAACTATGATATGACAAATTCTCTGAGTGTTTCTGCCTTCGGAGCATACAGTTATGCTTCCAACGAGAACAACCAGTTCTGTCCTACCTGGGTTTGGGCGCAGGGCAATCTCTATCGTGGGGAGTTCAAGAGCGAGGACTGGCTTGCCAATGTATCGTTTAACTATCAGCATTCGTGGGGAATCCACAATCTGAAGGCAATGGTGGGTGCAGAATATCAGAAGGATATCCGAACGGGATTCTGGACTTCTGCGAAGGGAATCACCAACAACGACATGTATTACCATAACATAGGTGCTGCTGCATCACGGCCTTTCGGTGGGACAGACAGCAAGTACGAAGATCCGACCCTGGCTTCTGTGATGGGCAATGTCGACTACACCTTATATAATAAGTATAGTCTTTCGGTTTCCATGCGTGGCGATGGTTCTTCGATGGTGGGTAATGACCATACCTGGGGTTTCTTCCCATCCGTCTCTCTTTCCTGGGATATGAAGCAGGAGAAATGGCTCCGTTCTCTCCAGAAAATTACCATGCTGAAACTACGTACGGGCTATGGACGCTCAGGTAATCTTGGCGGAATATCTTCTTATACCACTTTGAATACGGTACGGCAGAATGGTATTGTTTCGGTGAACAGTTCTCCTACGGTTACGATGGGAATGATTAGCAATAATAATCCTGATCTGAAGTGGGAAACCCGCGCTACCTGGAATATCGGAGCTGATTTGGGATTGTGGAACAACCGGCTGGTTCTGACGGCAGAATATTACTATTCCAAGACCACCGACATGCTCTATGCCTATGATGTGCCGGTTCCGCCTTTTGCCTATGATAAACTGTTGGCAAACCTGGGTTCTATGAGCAACCAGGGTTTGGAGGTCGGCGTTTCCTTCACTCCTATCCAGAAGAAGGACATGGAACTTAATATCAATATGAATCTCTCCTGGCAGAAGAACAAACTCCTCTCGCTGAGTGGTGAATATAACGGAATGCAGATGTCAGCAGCCGATATTACTGCGATGGGTGCCTTGTCGGGTGCCGGTCAGCATGGTGGTTACAACAATGTGGTCTATCAGATAGTTGGTCAGCCTTTGGGGGTATTCTATCTTCCTCATTGCAAGGGAATTATAGAAGATGGAAATGGGCATTACCGCTATGATATCGAAGATTTGGACAAGAACGGAACCGTAGATTTGAGTGATGGAGGCGACAGATATATCGCTGGTCAGGCTACTCCTAAGGTAACGTTGGGTTCCAATATCAGTTTCCGTTATCGCGACTGGTATCTTTCATTGCAGATGAACGGAGCCTTCGGACATAAGATATTCAATGGTACGGGCTTAGCCTACACCAATATGTCGAGTTTCCCGGATTATAATGTGCTGAAGGGAGCTCCTGAGAAGAATATCGTTGACCAGAATGTTTCTGATTATTGGCTGGAGAAGGGCGATTATCTCAACTTAGAGAATCTCACGCTGGGCTATGATATCCCTATCCGAAAGGGCGTGGTGCAGTCGCTCAGAGTTTCGGCGAGTGTCAACAATCTTGCCACCATCAGCAGTTACAGCGGCTTGACTCCGATGATTAACAGCTACGTGGTGAACAGTACGATGGGTATTGATGATAAGCGGACTTATCCTGTTTACAGAACCTTCTCATTGGGTTTAAGTGTTCAATTCTAAAATCAGAAAGTTATGAAACGATATAGATTTTTATTTCTTCTGCTGGCGGCATTGTCTATGACATCCTGCCTGGACGAACATCCTAAGGATCAGTTGGACGAGGATGCCATCTATGGCTCTGCATCTGATATTTATATCAATGCCGTGGCTTCTCTCTATAATTATATAGGTGGAGCTAACGAGAGTGAGGGCATCCAGGGCACCTGCCGTGGCATTTACGATTATAATACGCTGACCACCGATGAGGCGATGATTCCGATTCGAGGCGGCGACTGGTATGATGGTGGCCTCTGGAATGCCATGTACCAGCATCGGTGGAGTGCCGATGACCAGTCTCTTTATGATACGTGGAAATACCTTTATAAGGTTATCGTGCTGGCTAATAAGTCTTTGGATATTATCAGCAATAAGTCGGCCCTGCTTTCTGCCGCACAGCAGGAGGAATATCGGGCTGAGATAAGAGCCATCCGGGCTATGTTCTATTACTATGCTATGGACATGTTCGGTCGGGTTCCATTGGTCCTTTCCAGTGCAGAACAGCTCCATTCCAGCCTGTTCCAAGGTCAGACAGATCGCAGTTCTATCTTCCAGTTTGTCTTTCAGGAGTTGCAGCAGGTATTGCCTTCACTTCCCGACCAGCACAGCAATAAGGAAGGCAATTATTATGGTCGCATTACCCAGCCGGTAGTCAACTTTCTGTTGGCGAAGTTGGCTTTGAATGCAGAAATCTATATGTATGATGACTGGACCCAGGGGTATGCGAGCCGTCCGAAGGGAAGTGACATTCATTTCTCTGTGCCGGCTTCTGATGCCTCTTTGCGCAATGGCGATAAGGTGGACTGCAGGAAGTTGAATGCCTGGGAAACCTGCATTTATTATTGTGATAAACTGGCAGAAGAAGGCTATGTCCTGGAGTCGGATGATTCATTCAATTTCTCTACGCATAATGAGACATCGAAGGAGAATATCTTCACGATTCCGATGGATAAGAATATCTATACCAACCAGTTCCATTATCTCTTCCGCTCTTACCATTATACGCATGGCGGTGCCTTGGGCTGGGGAAGTGAGAATGGTACCTGTGCCACGATTTCTACGATGAAAGCCAATCATTATGGCGAGGTTGATGAAGATGCCCGTTGCAAGATGAACTTTGTGGCGGGAGTGGTAAAGGTAGATGGTCATGAACTGCTGATGGATAATGGAAAGCCGTTGGAGTATCAGCCTTTTGAAGTGGCTCAAAACCTGACCAACAGTAAGTTTATCAAGACGGCTGGAGCGAGAATGGCGAAGTATGAGGTGGATAGAACCTCTTATATGGACGGCAAGTTGCAGAGTAACGACATAGTTCTTTTCCGCTATGCAGATGCTTTATTGATGAAGGCAGAGGCAAAGGTCCGAAACGGAGAAAATGGCGATGAGGAGTTGAAAAGGATTCGTGCCCGTGTGGGAATGCCTTATCGTAAGGCTACGCTCGATAACATTCTGGAAGAGCGGTTGCTGGAGTTGGTATGGGAAGGATGGCGTCGTCAGGATCTCATCCGTTTCGGCAAATTCACCGGTGCCTACGATCTCCGTACGCCTCTTCAGGGTGAATCCTCCGGCTACACCACCGTCTTCCCGATACCTCAGAAATGCATCGATTTAAATTCTGAATTGGTACAGAATAAGGGATATGTCAATATTTTGAAGTAAAGAAACTTGAATAGAGTATATGAAAAGAGAAAAGCTCGCCAGGACTTTGATGGTCTTGGTGAGCTTTTCTCGTTTTATTTCCCGAATCTGGAAGTATCTACTTCTTCATGCTGCTTGGTCTTGTAGCCACCGAAACGATAGGTGAGGGAGAGGCCGATGATTCTGCCAAAGTACATGTCCGTCCCCCTGTGCTTTTCCTCACGGCTCGTTCGGCGGTGAATGATGTGGTAGAGGGATTTGAATTGGGTGGCAATGATTATCTGAAGAAGCCGTTCTTCCTATCCTTCAACAAGCGCATCGAATGCCTCTTTGAAGTATTTGTCGAACCACTCGGCTGGGTGATCTGTTATCTGATGCTTGCCTGATTTCTCGATGTGAATGGCAACAATGTCGCCAAAATCGGAAGTGCCATCAATGAAAAGAATGTTTTCAAAAAGTGGTAGAGAGGCTCTTACTCGTTTGATGCCTTCCGTGAAGTTATATTCTATCACGTCTTGGTTTACATTATGACCGCCCATTGTGTATCTTTGGATAACACGAGATAGAGAATCTTCTTTCGAGGATAAGCCGAAAAAGATGAGGCTGATTTTATAACCTGCATCTTTAAAATCCTGAACAAGATTGACTGGCAAATCTGTAGAGAAGTTCGTTTCGAAAGCAAAATTCTTGTTTTGTGAAATAGCTTCTTCTTTTTCTTTCATCAATGAAGAGATAACAGTTCCATCTATCCATCGCTCTATCCAATCAGGATGTTCGTTTCGAAGAGACATTGCTAGAAGGTCTCCGTCAAAAGCTTTTACTGTAGAATAAAATATTCCAAGCCTACTTTTGCTAGCTCCATTTGGACCGGCTATAATTGTAAATTCAGGTCTTCTTTTCATAATCTTAATAGAAAAATAGGTGTTACGAAGTAATTAATGGAGTAAGTAACTCATTTTCCCCTTTCCTGGAGCTGCAACTTGTTTTATGATAGTATATTCGCGTGTCGCAAAATCAAGAGTTGCTTCTACATCGCTTCCATCAGGATTAGCAAGATAGGTTTTTCCGTTTTCAAAATACGGCACGGAAATGCCTTTCGCCCACGCTTCCAGGTAGATTCGTTCCACCTCATCGTGTACGGCATTATTGGTTTCCCGAATCGTCTTGCCATTCGAGAGTCGCCAACCTTCTATTTCTTCATATTTGCACATAAGCCTTTAACCTTTAGAAAACCTTTGAAAAATCTACTGCAAAAATACGAGGAATCTTTTTAATAGCCAAATGTTTTAACCTCTTTTTTCTATCAGCTCTTATCTGAAGCATCTGTTTTTGAAAGTTTTTCCAAAAAAGGTTTGTGGTTTCAGGAATAATGGCTAATTTTGCGGGCTGAAAGGGGAATCGCTTGATAGACGATGATTCTTGGAATGATATAATATAAATAGGATATGGATAGGAAAAATGATGGCCTCAGACTGATGGATGGGCATGGATATAAGAAGATAATAATTGCTTGCGACTCTTATAAGGGCTGCCTTTCGAGCAGAGAGGTGAATGAGGCGATTGCTTCGGGAGTGAAGGAATGGAATGCGGAAGATGCTTCTCCCGAAATCATTACCCTGGAAATGAGTGATGGGGGAGAGGGAATGCTCGATGCTTTTCTCTCGGCAATGAAGGGAGTGCGAGTGAGGATTCATGCCCATGATGCGCTGATGAGATGGATTGAGGCGGAATACGGAATCGTGGATGATACGGCGATTATCGAGATTGCGCAGACCGCCGGACTGGCTCTGATTGAGCCTGAACAGCGCAACCCGATGAAGGCTACTTCCTGGGGCGTGGGCGAGATGATAATGAATGCTTATCGCCGGGGCGTGCGACATTTCATCGTGGGCTTGGGTGGCAGCGCCACATCCGATTGCGGCATCGGAATGCTCAAGGCGATGGGCGACGACTGGAAGAAGATTCGCCGGGAATGCAGCTTTGTGCTGGCTTCAGATGTTACCAATCCGCTCTGTGGCGAAAATGGGGCGGCTCATGTCTTTGCCCCTCAGAAGGGAGCTGATGCTAAGATGGTGCAGATGTTGGATGATAGGGCGAGGAAGTTTGCCGAGGTAAGCGCCAAGCATTTCGGATATGATAGGAGTGAGGCTCCTGGGGCTGGTGCAGCCGGCGGACTGGGCTATGCTTTCCTGCAATATTTCAATGCAGAGGCACGACCAGGGGCTGAACTGCTTTTAGAGAAAATAGAGGTTGATGTGCTCATTCAGAATGCTGATCTCGTGATTACGGGCGAAGGTCATAGTGACCGCCAGACCTTGATGGGGAAGTTGCCGCAAAGAATTCTGGAGCATGTTACCAATCAGAAAATATGGCTAGTATCGGGCGGAGTTAGCGATAGAAAGGCTATGCTGGATGCAGGATTTGATAGAGTTGTTCAGGTTACTCCTGAAGAAATGCCATTGGATGAGGCGATGAAGCCAGAAGTGGCTCGTAATAATATAATAAAGGCAATTCGTGAGCAATTTGCTTTGTAGTTTCAGCTATTATCTGTACCTTTGTGACCGTTTTCAAATAAGGTAAGAATAATGAAGTATATAATTTTTGATTTTGATGGAACCATCGGCGATTCGCAGAGTCTCATCGTGAAGACCCTGCAGGATACGATGCGTGCAAGAAAACTGGAGGTGAAATCGGAGAAGGCTTGTGCCAAGACCATCGGTTTAAGACTGGATGAGGCTTTCGTCTCGCTCTTCGGAATGAGTGCTGAGGAGGGAATGGAATGTGCGGCAACCTATCGCGAAATATTTTTGGAGAACAAGCAGACGATGATAGTGCAGCCTTTTCCTCATGTGATAGAAAACCTGAGAGAGTTGCACCATCGGGGCTATATCCTGGGCATGGCAAGCAGCCGAAACCATTGCTCGCTGGATGGATACGTGCATCAGATGCAGTTGGAGGATATTTTCTCTTCCATTGTGGCAGGCGATGATGTGGAGCATGTGAAGCCTGCACCCGATATGGTCTTCAAGGCATTGAAGGAGATGAAGGGAACTGCAGATGAAACCCTTGTAGTGGGCGATATGACCTTCGATGTAGATATGGCGCATCATGCCGGCTGCAAGGCCTGTGCCGTGACTTATGGCAACGGAACCCGCCAGCAGCTCGCTTCTGCCGAATGGATTATCGATGATTTCGCAGAACTCCTGGAAATCGTAAAAGAATAAACTGAACTCTGAATAAAAAGATAATTTTATCCTTGCTGGAATAAAAAAGCGGATAAAGTTATCTTTTTATTCATTTTTTTATAGTACCTTTGCACCCGCAATTGGTTCGCTGCCACCTTCTGCCGCCTCAGGCAGGATGAGTGCGTAGTGATTAAAAGGGAATCGGGTGAGAAGCCCGGACAGTCCCGCTGCTGTAAGCGTCTTATTGCGGCAAGCACCATGGTCACTGACATTTTTTCGGGAAGACCGCTTGCCATGAGTTTTGCATCTTTTTATGTTTACATAGAGTGAGATGCGGGGAGGACGCAAGTCAGAAGACCTGCCGTTGCCATCTCTACCATCAGGAAGTGATGGAGGATGAAATCATTGAGCCTCGTGGGTTAGGCTTTTGAATGAAGATAAAAACATAATAGTAGATGAAAAGATTGTTTGCAATAGCCATGCTGGGTGTTGTTGCAGGGTCTGCCTTTGCCAATGGCGAAACGCAGGACTCTGTACGAGTGCATCACATCCAAGAGGTTGTGGTTACCTCACGATTGATATCCAGGGAAACTATTCCATCACAGACATTGGGAGGTGAGGAACTCAAAAAGTTGAATTCCTTGTCGGTGGCCGATGCCTTGCGTTATTTCTCGGGCCTGCAGCTCAAGGATTATGGAGGCGTGGGTGGCATCAAGACAGTCAACATTCGCAGTATGGGTACCAATCACTTGGGTATCTTCTATGACGGCATCGAACTGGGCAATGCACAGAATGGGCAGATAGACTTGGGGCAGTTCTCACTCGACAATGTGGAGGAGATTTCGCTCTACAACGGTCAGCGTAGTGCCATCTTCCAACCAGCGAGCGACTTTGGTAATGCTGGCTCCGTCTATATCCGTACTAAGGCTCCCCGCTTCATGATGGGCAGTCGATACAACTTGTTGGTGAGGGCTAAGTATGGGTCGAGCGATACCTTCCGGTTTTCATCGCTTTGGGAGCAGAAACTCTCCGATCATATATCTTCCTCGTTAAGTACAGGTGTGCTGACGTCGAGCGGACGCTATAAGTTTCGTTATAGGCGAGTGACCGAAGACAATACGGTGGCTTATGATACCACCGCCGTGCGCCACAATGGTGACATTTGGGCTTTCCGTGTTGAGGGAAATGTGAGGGGAGACATTGCCGATGGATATTGGAACGTGAAGGCGTACACCTACCACTCGGAAAGGGGAATACCTGGCGCCATCGTCAACAATGTGTGGCGAAGAGGCGAACGCCAGTGGGACCACAATACCTTTGGACAGGCTGTATTCCAAAAGTCATTTGGTGACAAATTCTCTACCAAGGCATTGGCTAAGTATGCCTATTATGTGACGCGCTATGTCAATAATGATGAGACGCAGATACATGTAGACAATACCTATCGTCAGCAGGAGATGTATTTCTCCACTTCGAATGTCTATGAGATATTGTCAAAGTGGAGTGTCTCAATGAGCTATGACTTCAAGTGGAACAAGTTAAATGCCAATATGGTGGACTTTGCTTTCCCTCATCGTTACTCCAACTTCGTGTCGTTAGCCACGGCATTGACGCTGTCACGCATCCAGGCACAAGCCTCGTTGGTGGAGCAGGTGGTCAAGGACCATGTGAAGTATGGGGCGTCTTCGTCATCTCGCAGCACACTGACGCCAGCATTCTTTGTAAATGTCTATCCGTTCGAATCCAAGTTGCTGGCAGTGAAGGCCTTCGCTAAGAAAAGCTTCCGCATGCCGACCTTCAACGACCTCTACTATGCAGATATGGGTAACAGTAAGTTGAATCCAGAGTCGGCGTTGCAGTATGACTTGGGCTTTGTGCTGAACAAGGATTGGAAGCAAGGCATCGTCGACCATTTCCGCTTACAGGTGGATGGCTATTACAATACGGTGCACGACAAAATTGTGGCTTATCCTAAGGGGCAGCAGTTCCGTTGGACGATGCTCAACTTGGGCAAGGTACACATCAAGGGCGTCGATGCCATGGCTGAAGTGGGACTGGAACCAGCCAAGGATTGGAAAGTTACGGCCCGCTTGCAGTACACTTATCAGGATGCTTGCGACGTGACCGATTCCAATACCTCTTATTATAAGGACCAGATACCTTATATCCCATGGCACAGTGGGTCTGCTATCTTGAGCCTGTCATGGCGAGAGTTGGACTTGGCGTATAGCTTCATCTATTCCGGTGAACGTTATTCGCAGCAAGAGAACATCCTCTACAATCATCTCCAGCCCTGGTATACGCACGACATGAGCGTGGTTTATCATGCCAGAAGATGGTCGGCAAGACTGGATGTCAACAACATCTTCAGTCAGGATTATGACGTGATACTTAACTATCCGATGCCGAAGCGCAATTATATGCTGACATTGGAATATAACTTTTGAAATAAATGAAGGATAAGATATATCATCAACCCAATCTGGCAAAGTCTTGGTTCTTAGCCTTGCTTTGTTTCCTGGCTCTATGTATGCAGTCGTGTCGGGATAGCGACACCGTCATCTCATCTGAGCCTGAGGATACAGGCAGCAAGGCTGAGAAGGGCGATATCATGGGATTCTACTTGCTCAACCAGGGCAATATGGGCAGCAACAAGGCAACCCTCGATTTCCTGGATTTGTCGGGCGATAACGGTGAAAACATCATTTACCATCGCAACATCTATTCAGAGCGCAATCCTAACGAGATTAAGGAATTGGGTGATGTGGGCAATGATATCAAGATATATGGCTCCAAACTGTGGATGGTCATCAACTGCTCCAACAAGGTGGAGGTGGCAGATGCCTATACTTGCAAAAAAGTAGCGAAGATAAACATCCCCAACTGTCGATACCTTGCCTTTGATGGGGGATTTGCCTATGTGAGTGCCTATGTGGCTCCTGTGAATATGCGCCAGGATGCCGAAGTGGGAGCTGTTTATAAGGTGGATACGCTGACCATGAAGGTTGTGGACAAGGTGACGGTGGGCTATCAGCCCGATGAATTGGCTGTTGTGCATGGCAAACTGTATGTTGCCAACAGTGGCGGTTATCGCAATCCCAACTACGATCGTACGGTGAGCGTCATCGACCTCAAGACCTTTAAGGAGGAGCGGAAGATTGATGTGGCAATCAACTTGCATCGCTGTCGTGCCGATAAGTATGGGCAGCTATGGGTGAGTTCCCGAGGCGACTACAAGGAGGTGCCTTCACGATTGTATTGGCTCAAGCCTAATGCTGCAGGGCAGATGGAAAAGGGAGGGGACCTGGAAGTGCCGGTTTCCAACATGTGTATCGTGGGTGATTCACTATATTATATAGGTGTGCAGTGGAATGAGACTTCAAAGAAAAATTCGATAGAGTATGGTATCGTGAATGTCAGCCAACACAAGGTAATTGCTCATTCCTTGTCTAGTGCTCCTGAGATACAATCCATCGAGATGCCATACGGCATCATCGTCAATCCTCAGAAGAAAGATTTCTATCTGATGGATGCTAAGAATTACGTGTCAAGTGGTGAGTTGTTTCACTTCAAGGCGGATGGCACCTTCGATTGGCGAGTGTGGACGGGCGTTATTCCGGCAGAGGCAGCGTTTGTTTATCGCAAACCTCAGTTGCCATCGTCGGATCCGAGCCAACCAGCCGAGAAGTATAGCAAGTATATCTTGGCGGTAGATGAGTATGTGCCGGCTCCAGGACAATTCGTCAATTCGATGCCTCAATATGAGGAGGGTGACGATGCTAAGGAGATGGCAAGAAAATGTACAGAAGCCATCGGTGGAGACAAGGGCGGTTTGGTGAGTCTGGGTGCCTATGGTGGTTACATCACCTTTCATTTCGATCATTCTATAGCGAATGTGAAGGGTGAAAAAGACCTTTACATCAAGGGCAATGCTTTCAAGGACAATAGCGAGCCTGGCATCGTGATGGTATCGCAGGATGAGAATGGCAATGGTTTGCCCGACGATCCTTGGTATGAACTTTCCGGCAGTGCTGATGTTGACAGTGTGGGCAAGGTGGTATATGGCTATGAGATAACCTATACCAAAGATGCCATGCAAGATATTCCATGGACAGACAATCAGGGAAGGAGTGGAGTTGTTAATCGCAACACTTTTCATGCCCAGGAATATTTCCCTTTGTGGTTGTCAAGTCCATTACGCTTCGAGGGTACCCTTTTGCCGCGTAATGGCCATGATACCAGCGGCAATGGAACCCATTGGGTTTGTGATGCCTTCCGGTATGGATATGTTGACAATGTGAGCAATAGTGACATCGATGGATGTAGTTTCGATATCTCTTGGGCGGTAGATAAGAATCGAAAGCCAGTGGCGCTCGACCACATCGACTTCGTGAGAGTGTATAGCGCACAGAATCAAATGTGTGGTTGGCTAGGTGAGACTTCCACAGAGGTGAGTGGGGCTGAGGACCTGCATCTCCAAAAATCAATCAGTGCCAAGAGTAGAAAGAGATAATAAATAATAAGATAATTTTAGTAATAAACAAAACAACAATGATGAAAAAGTATTTTTATTTGTTGGCACTTGTGTGTGCCACTAGTTTCTTCACAGCATGTAGTGACGACGACGATGACAACACTCCTAAGTATGAGACCATCACTTTCGAGGGTAGTAACTGGAATGCATTGATTGATAATGCTCAGTATGGTGGAAAGAAGCTCTATGGAGAGAGTGGTAGCGGCTTTACAGAGGATAATGGTGTGTATGAGTGGACTGATGCTACAACTTCTTTGCATTCAAAGATAAATGGTGCAGATTATGGTCATGGCATGTCTTGGGCTTATTGGAATGGCGGTGCTGCTGTTTCTAACTATCACAGTACCATTGCTGAAGGTACATCTAATACACAGCTTTCTATTCCTGCAGATCTTGCAGCTCACTCTGGCAGCAACTTCTTGATGATTTATGGTTCAATAGATGGATATAATGCTCCTGTTCTTGACTTTAAGGATGGTAAGGCTCACACCATGAAAGGCCTTTGGATTACCAATGGTACTTACTTCCTCAATGTGATGGCTAATGGCAATGAATACTGTGCAAAGGCTAAAAGTTCTACCCAAATCTCTGTCGTGTTCGAAGGCTTCAAGGCTGATGGTACTACGTCTACAGGTACAGTTAAGTACACAGTTCAGAATGGTACAAACTCTTTGAAGAGCTGGCAGTATGTTGATCTCTCTTCTCTTGGCGAGATTAGCAGCTTGAAGGTAAACTATGAGGCTTCAGACGATATGAAGGGGCAGTATGGTTATAATGCGCCTGCTTATATAGCTGTAGATGACGTAGAAATCTATAAGTAAATCTGATATAGCGATAGTTTCTTATGAAAACGGCTGCATAGAAACAAAAAAGAGGGTGCGTCTTGTACTTATGACCCACCCTCTCTTTTGTTTTTTATTGTTTCCGAAACGATTATTCTTATCGTTTCCAAGTTCTTCTTTTTTTCGAATCTTTATTCCTCCATCAACTTGCGATAGCGACCCTTCTTGATTTCTGTATCGCCAAGACGGCGTGCCTTGTTGATTTCATACTCAGAATAGCTGCCCTCGAAGAAGAATACCTCACCATTGCCCTCGAAGGCAAGAATGTGGGTACAGATTCGGTCGAGGAACCAGCGGTCGTGGCTGATTACCACCGCACAACCGGCAAATGCCTCCAAACCTTCCTCCAAGGCACGCAGCGTGTTCACGTCGATATCATTGGTTGGCTCATCGAGGAGCAATACGTTGCCCTCTTGCTTCAATGCCAAAGCCAACTGCAGGCGGTTGCGCTCACCACCCGAGAGAACACTGCAGAGTTTGCTCTGGTCGGTGCCCGAGAAGTTGAAGCGGCTGATGTAAGCACGTGCATTCACATCTCTGCCACCCAGACGCAAGGTTTCGTTGCCCTGGGAAATCACCTCGTAAACAGTCTTCTGAGGGTCGATGTCCTTGTGCTGCTGGTCAACATAAGCTAGCTTCACGGTCTCACCCACCTCGAATGTACCGCCGTCTGCCTGATCCAAGCCCATAATGAGGCGGAAGAGGGTAGTCTTGCCGGCTCCGTTAGGACCAATCACACCTACGATGCCGTTAGGAGGAAGCATGAAGTTGAGGTCGTTGAAGAGAACCTTTTCGCCGAACGCCTTCTTTACATGCTGAGCCTCGATAACCTTGTTACCCAGACGAGGACCGTTAGGGATGAAGATTTCCAGCTTCTCCTCGCGTTCCTTCTGCTCCTGGTTGAGCATCTGCTCGTAAGAGTTCAGACGAGCCTTACCCTTAGCTTGACGGGCCTTAGGCGCCATGCGAACCCATTCCAACTCACGCTCCAATGTCTTGCGGCGCTTAGAGGCAGTCTTCTCCTCCTGAATCATTCGCTTGGTCTTCTGGTCGAGCCAAGAAGAGTAGTTGCCCTTCCATGGAATACCCTCGCCACGGTCCAACTCCAGGATCCACTCGCTCACGTCGTCGAGGAAGTAGCGGTCGTGGGTAACGGCGATTACCGTACCCTCATACTGCTGCAGGTGCTGCTCCAGCCAGTCGATGCTCTCAGCATCCAGGTGGTTGGTAGGCTCATCGAGCAGGAGTACATCCGGCTTCTGCAGGAGCAGGCGGCAGAGAGCCACGCGGCGGCGTTCACCACCCGAGAGATTGGTTACAGGCCAATCACCAGGAGGACAGTGCAGGGCAGCCATCGCACGCTCCAGCTTGGAGTCGATGTTCCAGGCATCGGTAGCATCAATGATATCCTGCACCTCAGCCTGACGCTGCATCAGCTTGTCCATCTTATCAGGGTCTCCGTAATATTCTTCGAGACCGAACTTATTGTTGATGTCCTCGTATTCTGCGAGTGCATCATAGATTTTCTGCACACCCTCCATCACGTTTTCCTTCACGGTCTTGTTCTCGTCGAGCGGAGGATCCTGAGGCAAGTAGCCCACAGAGTAGCCTGGGCTCCAAACCACCTCACCCTGGGTAGGTTGCTCAAGTCCTGCGATGATTTTCATCAACGTAGATTTACCGGCACCATTCAAACCGATGATACCGATTTTTGCTCCGTAGAAGAACGATAGGTAGATGTTCTTCAGAATCTGTTTCTGGTTTTGTGGGATAATCTTAGATACGCCCACCATTGAGAAGATGATCTTCTTGTCGTCAACTGTTGCCATGTATATAAATAAATGTGTATTTGTGAATAAATTGCCGAAATAGGCACTAACAGTTGCAAAGATACATTATTTTTTTGAAATTCTCGCCTTTCTTTCAAAGAAAAGTTGTATATTTGCATTGATAACATCAAATAGAGGCATTTTGTAATGCTTCTTTCATCTTTTAAAAAGAAAGGATATTTATGGATGCAACCTATATAGACCTGACTGTTCGCCTGTCTCTGGCTCTCATTTTAGGAGGAGCGATAGGTATCGAAAGAGAATACCGTGCCAAGGAGGCGGGGTTCCGAACTCACTTCCTGGTAGCCCTGGGTAGTGCGCTTTTCTGTGTAGTTTCCCAGTATGGATTTGGCTTTGATCTGAAGGATTCCTCGCGCGTTGCTGCCCAAGTGGTTTCGGGTATCGGATTCCTGGGCGCCGGTACCATCATCTTCCAGAAGAATGTGGTAAGGGGGTTGACTACGGCTGCTGGTTTGTGGGTGACGGCAGCTATCGGATTGGCTTGCGGAACGGGTATGTATGTGGCTGCAGCTATTACTACGATGATGGTGTTGATGGGACTGGAGGTGCTGAATTATCTGATACCGCAGTTGGGAACCTCTACCATCGAACTGAATTTCTCTGCTCCATCAAGGGACAGCGTGAAGGAATTCATCAGTAAAATCAAACAGAAAGGCATGGAAGTTCATTCTTACGAACTGAAAGAACGGAGATTTTCTAAGGAAGAATTTGTGGAGGCGAGCATTGAAATAAAAGCCAAACGGGGGTTCCATACGCTGGAGATTCTTGATTATATGAATGATTTCTCGGACGTCACGATTTCGACGATTAAATAGAAAGAAAAGATAAAAAGGAGTTAAGACCATCATCTTAACTCCTTTTATCTTTATATGCTTAGAAAATCCTAGCCAGATAGTCGTAATGTTCGCCTTCTGCCACGAGTTCGCCATGCAGACCGCAGCTTTCGGCAATGGATTTGAGCAATGGGAAATCTACGTAGAGCCAGTCGAACCTGTCGCCCTTTATATCCTTGTAAATCATCTGATAATCCACTTCACCATAGTAGGCACCATTCAGATTGATGTCGAAACTTCCGTCTTCATTCTCGTAGATATATTTGAGGTCGGAGGAATCGATGAGAATCTGTCCGCCCTTGTTGAGCAAAGCCTTGAGACGGTTGAAGAGGGTAGGGAGGTTTTCTATTTTCCCGGCAATGCCAGTGCCGTTCATCAGGAGGAGGATGGTATCGAACCCTGTTTCCAGATGTTCATCGAAAAGATTGATGCATTCCGCATCCTTTACTCCTCTCAGTTCCATCGCTTCGCAGCTCAGAGGAGAAATATCAATGGCTTTTACCTCCAAGCCTTTCTCCTGCAAGGCGAGCGTATGGCAGCCGCTGCCGGCTCCGATATCCAGTACACGTCCTTTTGTGAGTTGCAAGGCCTTCTGCTCCAGCATCGGCATCTCCTCAACTTTTCTGAAGAGATGTTTCACCGGCATTTCGTCCTCTTCGAACATGGAAGAGAGCACACGTAATCTTCCTGCTCTTCCCGATTTCTGATAATCAAGGATAGCGGCACCCATCGGGTCTTTGTCTTTTGATAATATCTTTGTATTCATTTATTTTGCAATTTTTGAGTGCAAAATTAATGCTTTTTCATTGAATATGCAAGTTTTGAGGAGATATTCTGCTGCTTCTTAATATTTCTCCTACCTTTTGCTTTTCGCTTTCAAAACTGAATTGCTGATAGATGATAATGGCATTCTGCAAATCTATGATATGGGGAGCCATCAGTCTGAGGGCTTTTATCTTGCTGTCGCCAAAAGTGAATATATTCATCATGCTGACGGCTTGGGCACAAGAATAGTAACAGCCGAGGCTGGCCACTTCTATCAGATCGAACTTGTTGTCATCAAAGCTTGCCTTCTTCACCTTATTATATAGTTTGGAGAAGGAAGTATCATCGAGACAATAGCCGTAATCCATTCTGCCATCTGGATCACATCTTCCATCGTAGAGGGGTGGAGTAGGATGTTGTGGCTGCTGTACATTCGACGTCTGGCTGTTGGATTCTATGATTCTTGTATCGTACTGCACAACCTTTCCGTTTCTGTCGAAGAAGACCGTGATGTACTTGGAATCTCCAAACAGATAATTATATTTGTCATATTCCCATTTGTCCCCATATATATTGAAACTGGTGAGCTTAGGCTCTCCCAAGATGGCTATTACTTCCTGCTTGGTCATTCCTCGCTCCACGTTTCTTTTTCCTTTAGCCGAAGCCGAGAGGCATACGGCAAACATCAATATGGTTGTGGCGATGAGCGCCATTACTTCATTTCTTTTCATAAGCGATACTATTTTTATAAGTTATTATATTGTTTTATGGTTGCAAAAGTACAGCTTTCTTTTGAAATAAAAAGAGAAGAATTCCCTAAAGTAGAAGGGAAAATCCCTATTTCAGATTTTGGTTATTTGTTTCACTTTTTGGGAATGGCTGTGATTATAAAAAGAGATTATTATTTACTGCTAAAGTTTGATATGGCTGAACAAACGCACCGAGACGACTGGGTAAGTAGTGAAAGGCGTTTAATCAGATTCAATGAACTAATATATTAAGTATAAGAAGCCTGTTTCTTGAAGATTCCTACTGCAGTCAGCAGCTCTGCTGAGCCTAGTCAGCAGGTCTGCTGACTGCAGTAGGAAGGTCTGCTGAGCCTAGTGACAACCCCTCTTTAGTTGTACGACTATACACCTTTTAGTTGTACGACTATATACCTTTTAGTTGTACAACTATACATCTTTTGGTTGTACGACTATACACCTTTTGGTTGTATGACTATATATCCATTGGTCATTTGACAGGTCTGTACTTCGACAAAAATGAATGGTTTTAGTCCCACCAAGATTGTGCATAGTAAGCAAGCAACTTATGGTATAAGTACCATGCTTTCAACTGGTATAGTTCATGAGGATGCTCTATATACCAATCTTTAGCTTTTTGGTTATGTGATAATTTCAGATAGCGGTCAAGGTTTCTCATATTTACCTTTACCAAGCAATGGTACTTCACATTGTCGTCTTTCATTTTATAGAACTTTCCATCATCTATTGGCACAAACTCCATCTCTCCTTCATAGTCGAAAAGATCAACATTATTGTCAAGCATAATATCATGGAGTTTGACCGTCATTTTTATCCAACGTACTATTGGCTCGTAAGTTTCTGCTATAGCGAAATATCCATGTTTATAATGTGCTATTAACTCTTCCATGTATGTTTTCTGCAAATCATAAAAATATTCATAAGAGAATGGATATGTATGGAAGGCTGCTTGTTTTACGAGCTTCCAACGTCTTTTGTTACAGCATATTCTGAACCAGCAACATACAGAGCGGTATTTGTCTGTTACATGGCAATACCACCAGATATCTATGTCTTCCCATAGTTTGGCAAGTCCTTTTTTCTCCTCCCTATCAATTAATTTTAAACTCATATCTTTGTCCTCCAATTAAAACGCCACAAAGATACTAATTATATCTGAAAATGAGAGGGATAAAGCGAAAAAATCCATCTTTTGTTTGTAAGTTTGTGATTTTTTGATTAACTTTACCGGCGAATAGGCAAAGAGGATGACAAATGACGTCTCCTTACCTAAATATAATTAAGAAAATGAGAACAGCGAAGGAATTATTTGCAGAGCTAAATAGCTTTGATGAAAATAGAAGAATAGAGGCCAAGTCGGCATCGGCTGTTGGCAAGAGCATGATGGAAACGGTTTGTGCTTTTGCCAACGAGCCAGGTCTGTGCGGTGGCTATCTGCTTTTAGGTGCCAAGCGTACCGGAATAGCTGAAGACGGCAGGCCTATTTATGAGCCTGAGAATATAGAGAATACTGACAAAATTCAATCTGATTTTGTCGCTATGTGCAATTCAATGTTCAATGTCCGTATTCGCCCGATTATTAATGTGGAAGAATATTTGGGTAAGACTGTTATAGTTGTAAAAATCGAAGAGTTACCTGAGAGTCAGAAGCCTGCGTATTTTGCCAAGCGTGGTTTGCCTGAGGGGGCGTTTCGTCGTATAGGTCCTTCTGATGAAAAATGCTCAGAAGAGGATATGTATCTTTTCTATCAGTCTGCTGATACCTATGATAGTTGTATTGTAGATGATGCAGACCTTGATGATATAGATGAGAATGCACTCAATTTCTATCGTAAACTTCGCAAGGAAGTGAATCCTGATGCGGAAGAACTGACGCTGAATGATGTAGATTTGTTGAGGGCATTAGGAGCTATTAAGAAGAATAAGCAAGGTGGATATGATTTGACTTATACGGGGCTCTTGGTTTTTGGAAAACAAATGTCGCTTCGTCGTTTGGTTCCTTCTTTCAGAGTTGATTACATTAGAATTTCTGGCAATCAATGGTTAGCTGATGGCGATAATCGCTTTGAGCAAACTATCGATATGCGCGGACCATTAATCCTCATGGTAAACAAGGCATGTAGTGCTGTGATGGATGACCTGCCAAAAGGCTTTGAACTGAAGAAAGATTCCATGCAGGCATCTACACCGGCGATTCTTCCCAATAAGGTATTACGTGAGGCGATAGTCAATTCGTATATTCATCGTTCTAATCGAGTGAATCAGCCGATTCAGATTATCCGCTATTCCAATCGTATCGAGATTCACAATCCAGGTTATTCCTTGAAACCTCAGGATGATTGGGGAGAGCCAGGTTCTATGCTTCGCAATCCAAGAATCAGCGAGATTTTCCATGATACGAATCTTGCCGAGACCAAAGGTACTGGTATTGGTGCGATGCGCAGATTGATGAAGGAGGCTGGCTTGATGCCGCCGACTTTTGAGTCGAACCATGAAGCGAATAAGTTTACGGCAAGACTTCTGCTCCATCATTTCCTCAGCAAGGAGAATATGGAATGGTTGGCTCAATATGCCGAGTTTGGCTTGGTGAATGAGCAGAAGCTGGCTCTAGTCTTCGTGAGAGAAGTGGGTGCGATAGATAATGCTACTTATCGCCAGCTGGATTCTTCGATTACTCATGCCCGTGCACGTTTGGAGATTCATAAGCTTTGCAATCTTGGATTCCTAGAGAAGAAGGGGCAGGGTCGTAACACTTACTATATAAGAACCTCTAAGGTGGTATCCTTAGGAGAAAGGTTACGACCTCAGGACGAAAGGTTACTACCTCAGCATGGTACATTGGGAGAAAAGATACCACCTCAACATGGTACATTGGGAGAAAAGATACCACCTCAGCATGGTACATTGGGCAAAAAGATACCACCTCAAGGCGAAAAGATACCACCTCAGCATGGTACATTTGAGATCGAAAGCCAAACGAAAAGTCGTAACGAATTACTGAGGGAACTTCCTAAAGGGCTCCAAGAACGAGTTGCAAAACTAGGAAAGTGGGCATCTCGGGAAAAGGTTAGTCAACTCCTTGTAGATTTATGCGCTTTTAAGCCTTATAGCTACGAAGAGCTTGCTTTGATAATTCAAAGAGCGGCCAAGCCTATGAAGGATAAGTACATAAAGCCTTTACGATTAGCAAACAAGCTTTTCTATTGGATTCCTGAGATGATTAATCATCCACTGCAAAAGTATGTAGCTGACCCCTCGATGGCGAGAAGTAGCAATAAAAAAAGAAAACAATAGGATTAAGATAAATGCACCGGAATGGGTTGTGTCAGATTATGCTTCTGAGAGTGATATTGTAGAGCGTTTTGTTACGTTAACGTCAATAATTATTCAGCAACCAGAAGTGATTCTCTGTCAATAAGATTATAGGTAACTACTCATGTCCATAGGGGGCTTCAATGGGAACTGAGTAGTTACGAAGAAATCTGCTTATAAAGTATATTTATGAGGTGTACATTTCTTTTGCTCCGATTGAGGTAGATGCTTGTTGCATTTTTTGCAGAAAGTTCCTTTTAATCTTGTACTTTGCTGTACAAAACTTGATATTTTTGCTAATTCAATGAAAATGAGAAAGATAGATATGTGGTATCCGATTCCCCCGAAATTCTTACCCTAATAATATCCGATTCCCCAAAAATTTTTGTGAGTATATCAGGTAAGTAAAGAAGAAAGTTTGTAATAAAAAAGTCCGTGAACATTCATTTGCCCACGGACTTTTTAGATTATCTTATTCTTATAAATGTCTTATGCCTTGAAGCTCTCCAAGTCTTCTGCCTTGAAGTTCTGGATGTATGCTGAATGACCGAGAACTTCTTCCTCTGCCATGCGAACATAAACATTGGCACTCTTCTGGAACATCTCTGGTGCCTTGGTTGCATCGTCGAGGATGAGAAGAGACATTACGATGTCGCCAGTCATATTGTAGAGACGGCGAGCCAGGAAGTCGTGAACTGCCTGATCGTTAGCCTCCTTCACCTTGTTGATGGCAGCCTCGTAAAGATCTACGAGCTTAGCCACGCGCTCCTTCAATGCCTTCAGATCATCTGATACCTCGCTCTCCAACATCTCCTTGATGATGCTGAGATAAGTACCGTTGGTGATGTAGCGGATGGCTGCAACAACCTGAAGCTGGGTAGTACCCTCATAGATAGAGAAGATGCGGGCATCACGGAACAGACGCTGGCACTTGTACTCCATGATGAAACCAGAACCACCGTGGATGCTGATGGCATCGTATGCATTCTGGTTGGCATACTCTGAGTTCATACCCTTAGCCAATGGAGTGAATGCATCTGCCAAGCGGGTGTATTTCTTCATCTCCTGACGCTCCTCAGGAGTGAGCTTAGTGTCGCGGGCGATGTCTTCCAAAGCCTTGTAGATATCTACGTAGCGAGCGCAGCAGTAGAGGAGTGAACGGCCTGCATCCAACTTAGCCTTCATTCTTGAAAGCATGTCATAAACGGCTGGGAAGTTGATGATCTTCTCACCAAACTGAGCACGCTCCTTGGCATAAGCCAAACCCTCGTTGTAAGCCTCCTGCTCAACACCTACACTCTGAGCTGCAATACCCAGACGGGCACCATTCATCAAAGCCATCACGTACTTAATCAATCCGAGACGGGTGTTACCGCAAAGCTCTGCCTTGGCATTCTTGTAAACCAACTCGCAGGTAGGAGAACCATGAATACCCAACTTGTGCTCGATGTGACGAACGGTTACGCCGCCATCACGCTTGTCGTAGATGAACATAGAAAGACCACGACCATCCTTGGTGCCTTCTTCAGAACGAGCCAGAACCAGGTGGATGTCTGAGTCACCATTGGTGATGAAACGCTTCACACCATTCAGACGCCATGTGCCGTCCTCATCCTGTGTAGCCTTCAGCATTACGCGCTGCAAGTCAGAACCTGCATCAGGCTCAGTCAAGTCCATACTCATGGTCTCGCCAGCGCAGATGCGAGGAATGTACTTCTGGCGCTGCTCCTCAGAACCGAACTCATAGAGTGTATCGATACAGCTCTGGAGCGACCAGATGTTCTGGAAACCGGCATCGGCAGCAGCAATGATTTCAGAAGCCATAGAGAAGATGGCGTTAGGCAAGTTCAAACCGCCGTAACGACGAGGCATTGACAAGCCCCAGAGGCCAGCCTTGCGGGTAGCATCGAGGTTCTCGAATGTCTTGCTGGCATAGATCATGCGGCCGTTCTCCAAGTGTGGACCTTCGAGGTCAACATCCTCAGAGTTTGGTTCGATGATGTTAGCAGCTACATCGCCGGTAATATCCAGCAATCGCTTGTAGTTCTCGATGGCATCCTCATAGTTGACAGGAGCATCTTCAAACTGGTCTTTTTCTACATAATTTCTTTCCTTCAAGTCCACAACACGCTTCATGAGCGGATGATTCAAGTGGAACTCTATTTCAGGATGGTCTGTATAATAATTAGCCATTTTACTTTTCTTATTTAAATAATGTGTAATGCAGATTACTTGGAATTCTGCTTGTAGTACTTGATGAGCTTAGGAACCACATCCTCAACATTGCCGTTGATAACGTAGTCGGCAATCTTGTTGATTGGAGCATCAGGATCGTTGTTTACAGAGATGATGATGCCTGAATCCTGCATACCGGCGATGTGCTGAATCTGACCAGAGATTCCGCAAGCGATATATACCTTAGGATGAACGGTAACACCAGTCTGACCAATCTGACGGTCGTGATCTACCCAACCTGCATCTACTGCAGCACGGGAAGCACCTACCTCACCATGGAGGAGATGAGCCAACTCGAAGAGCTGGTCGAAGCCTTCCTTGCTTCCTACACCATAACCGCCGGAGTCTTCAGCAGGAACATACTTGCTTACCTCAGGGTAAACTACTTCCTTCTTGCACTCACCCTCGTAGATGCTCTTCTGCATCACGCCAGAACGTACGGTAGCCATCTGAGGACGGTGCTCTGGGTTTACGATAGTAGCCACGATGTTACCACCGAAGGCAGGACGAATCTGATAGAGCAGACCCTCATAGTGCTTGCCGCTCTTCTTGTCGTCGTAATCACCAATCTCGAGCTCTGTACAGTCGGCAGTCAGACCACTGGTCAATGAAGAAGAAACACGAGGACCGAGGTCGCGACCGATAACGGTAGCACCCATCAATGCAATCTGAGGCTTCTCCTCCTTGAAGAGGTTGACGAGAATGTCTGTATGAGGAGCTGAAGTATATGGGAACAATCCCTCAGCATCGAAAACAAATAATTTATCTACACCATAAGGGAGAATCTGATCCTCTACCTGACCCTTGATGCCGGTACCAGCCACGATGGCATGGAGTTCCACGCCCTGCTGGTTAGCGAGCTTACGACCCTTGGTGAGCAATTCCTGAGATACCTCGGCAACGGTTGTGCCTTCTACCTCGCAATATACAAATACGTTGTTCATTGTCTTTTCAAAATTATCCGATAATACTTTCGTTCAACAATTCCTTCATCAGTCCGTCGATGTCTTCATCGCTGCTGGTCAAGGTCTTGCTTTCCTTAGCCTGGAACACGATGTTCTTCACGGCCTTCACCTTGGTAGGTGAACCGCTCAAACCGCACTGTGCAGGGTCGCCGTCAACATCGGCAACACTCCACTGGTTCAGAGTGAGGTAAGGGCGCTCTTCATAGAGGTTGGCCCAAGGCTCATCACCCTTGCGCTCCATAGGGCAGGTAGCGTATTTATATTTCATTACGAGCTTCACGTTGCATGGGCGACATGGAGCAGCACTTCCGTTTACGGTGATAACCAATGGCAATGGAGCCTCAACAGTCTCCACACCACCATCAATGAGGCGGCGTATAGTAGCCTTGCCATCCTCTACCTTGAGGATTTCCTCTGCGTAGGTTACCTGGTTCAATCCCAACTTCTGAGCCACCTGCGGACCAACCTGGGCTGTATCACCATCGATAGCCTGGCGACCACCGATCACGATGTCAACGTCACCAATCTTCTGGATACCAGTAGCAAGGGCATAGGAAGTAGCCAATGTATCAGCACCGGCAAAGAGACGGTCGGTAAGCAACCAACCCGTATCTGCACCACGATAAAGACCCTGGCGGATGATTTCGCCAGCACGTGGAGGACCCATAGTCAAAATACCAACTGTAGAACCTGGATTCTGCTCTTTCAATCGGAGAGCCTGCTCCAATGCGTTCAAATCTTCAGGATTGAAGATTGCAGGAAGGGCAGCGCGATTTACGGTGCCTTCGGCGGTCATCGCATCCTTACCCACATTTCTTGTGTCAGGTACTTGCTTGGCAAGTACTACGATTTTTAAACTCATATTTTTAAAATGGTTATTGTTATAATTTCCTAAGTTTGTTAGTGCTCAGTACTCAAGTTGTACGTCGTCTAGTGCGATTGTCAGACTTGCTATCGTCCAATAAGTTACTGTCCAATGTTCAATTTGGGACAAAACACGGGGGCAAAAGTAACACTTTTTTATGGCTTACGCAAATATTTTATTAAAAAAATGCCCATTTAGTCTTGCTTTGTGCGCAAAACGCAAGAAATGTGCAAGTTTTTTAGAACGTCCGTACTTAACTTTGCTGGCTTATTCAAAGCTCTTGAGTCGAGCGATATATTTGCCCAGAATGTCGAATTCGATATTCACTACCGTTCCCACTTCGATGTCGCAGAAGTTGGTATTCTCTCTGGTATAAGGAATGATAGCAACGGTAAATGTGTTGTCTGTAGGATCACAGACGGTGAGCGAAACGCCGTTAACGGTAACGCTGCCCTTGTCCACCGTGAAATAGCCTTTTCTTGCCATTTCCTTGTTGAGCTCATATTCGAAAGTAAAATAAGTAGAGCCATCAGCGTCTTTCATTGCGATACATTTGGCAGTCTCGTCCACGTGTCCCTGTACGATATGACCATCCAGACGGCCGTTCATCACCATAGAACGCTCTACGTTCACCTTGTCGCCCACCTTGAGCAGCCCCAGATTACTGCGGTCCAGGGTTTCCTTCATGGCGGTAACAGTATAGGTACCGTCCTTGATTTCCACCACGGTGAGGCAGACGCCGTTGTGCGCCACACTTTGGTCGATGCCGAGTTCATCAACGAAAGAGCACTTCAACGTAAAGTCGATGTTTTCCTTATCATGCTTGATAGCTACGACGGTAGCCATTTCTTCTACGATTCCACTAAACATATATTCTATTTTTATTTGGTTTCATTATTATTTAGAATGCAAAGATATTGCATTAGCTAGAAACAGCCAAATTATTTAAGTTCTTTTGATAAAATAAGCAAGATATATTTGTTTAATTGCCATATTTTTTATATTTTTGCACATCATAATATATGCACATGATAAATGTGATATACATGTCTTTTCAAAACTCCACCGAATATGAAGAATAATGAAGACTATATAATAAGGTATAGGAGCAGCAAAATTAGATAACACAGTTTAGGTAACAATAAAAACATTTGAAGACAATGGAAATCAAGGAAGGTTATATGCCCTTCATGGGCTATCAAACATATTATCGTATCGTAGGTAAAACAGATGAGGGCAAGAGCCCTATCATCCTCTTGCATGGTGGACCAGGCAGTACCCACAACTATTTCGAGCTATTGGATAGGGTAGCGGAATCAGGTAGAGCTGTCATCATGTACGACCAGTTGGGCTGTGGCAACTCATTTGTGGAGGGACATCCCGAACTCTGGACTCCTGAGACTTGGCTCAACGAACTCTGTGCGCTCATCGACTATCTCCACATCGACCATTTTCATCTCTTGGGACAGTCGTGGGGTGGCATGCTCGCCATCATCTATCTGATAGAGAAGCAAGCAAAGGGCGTGAAGTCAGCCATCCTCAGCAGCACTCTTTCGAGCAGCAAGCTTTGGGCAAGTGAGCAACATCGCATGATTAAGTTTATGTCGGAGGAAGACCAGCGTGCCATCGCTGAGGCTGAGGCGAAGGATGACTTTTCGAGCGAGGCGTATGCCAAGGCTAATGAACACTTCATGCTCCTGCATTGTTCCGGTGAGGTGACGGAGGATAGTCCAGAGTGTCTTCGCCGGAAGAAGCGTGCTGGTGCTGAGGCTTATCTCCATGGTTGGGGACCAAATGAATACACTCCTACTGGTACGCTCCGTGATTATGATTACACCGACCGCTTGGGCGAGATACAAGTACCATGCCTTGTGATGAGTGGAACCAACGACCTCTGCACTCCATTGGTAGCAAAGACGCTCTACGATGGTATCCCAGATTCCAAGTGGCATCTCTTCGTAGGAGCCCGACACATGCCATTTGCCGAGCAAAACGATGAATATTGCAAGGTGTTGGAAGAATGGATGGAGGAGAAAGAGGGAAAGTGATTTGGCACTTTCCCCTTTTATTTCATGATTCTATTGTCAGTATCAGAGAGGTTGACTCTCTTTTTGTCCAATTGATTGGATAAAATAAGCATAAAACCGTCCAATTGATTGGATGAAATCAATGGAAAAAGTGCTGATAGTGGTGCCAAAAGTGCTTTAAAAAACGACTTTTGGCACCACTATCGGCATTTTTTAGTAAACTGAATACGATACGAAAGCCTCTAATTGCTTCTCTATTTCAGCGAAAGGTACATTGAGGTCAAGAGTGCGGAAGTATATGGTATTGCCATCCGCAAGCTTCATACTTCCATTGGGTGTGATGTCTTCGTCTGTTTTAGCATAAAGCAACATGCCATCCACTTTGCCCGAATGCAGTTTGTCCTTATTCATGACATATGTATGAATTTGGTACAAGTTGTTAGAATGTATTGTCGCTTTGTCAAATTGCACTTGCATGGTATGTCCATAAAACTTAGTGTCAATGATGAGTGTTCGGTCATTGAGAGTAAGTAATATGTCAGTTTGCATGATAGGAAGAACATGAGTGGAAGATACATCTCGGTCGATGTTCCAATCTATTTGTGCAGCTTGAGCCTTGTATTCAGGATGTTTAGACCTATAGTATTCTAAGACAAACTTCTCGAAAAGGCGACAAAGATGTTCATCAGTAAATGACTTCATCTTGTATTTCCCCTTTTCTGTTGTCATCAGAATATCCTCGGTAAGGAAATAACAGATATAAAGTAGCATTTGATAGGATTTGTTGTTCCTGTCAAATGTCAGTATATTCCATTTTATCGTGCTTAGTTCGATGATGTCGATGCCTGAAAAGAACAGCATGAGATTCTTTAGCTTGGTCTTTTGATCTTTTTTGATGTTTCCGTGCTTGAGAAGACCAAAGACAGTTGCTTTTATAATCTGATTGAAGATGTTGTTTTCCGATAACTCATCATATTCACAACCGATTTCTTGCTTTCTGCATAACTTGTTTTGAATGGTAGCGTTCAAGTCAAGTTTTCCGCGAAGGGTAGGGAGTGAGTCTTTGCGAATGATATATTGCTTGAAAATACCTTGTTTCAGTTGGCATGAGATGCCCTTGATGAGAATTTCGGCAAACAATTGTTGTATGTTGTCGAAATTCTCACCAGCAATCTCTTCATAGTTGTTCTGCTTTAGCTCACGAAAAGCATAAGTGAGCATATAGTAGATGTTGAGTATGAATATGTTCTTGTCTTTCGTCATTTGAGTGCGTCTAATAGTTTTTCTACAGCCGTTTGATACTTCGAATCGTTGTCAAACCAATATTCTCTAAGCATTGGCTTGATGTCGTATTCCACGATATTTTCCAACCACAAATCGTTGATGTCATTTGGCTTGGAAGAGCAGAAGTAACTGTGACCGATACAGAATCCCGAACCAAGTGAATCGTCATTGGTAATGTCATGGTTGAGTGAAACTATGGCATTGACAACTTTATCAAACTTATCATTTCCTATGGACTCTTGGTACTTCTTGAAACCTTCAGTGTCAAATCCAGGAGTCATTTCATAGAAACTAAATCGACGGCGCAAGGCATAGTCTATCATGGCAAGACTTCTGTCTGCTGTATTCATCATACCTATTATATATAGGTTGCTTGGCACACAGAACATTTCGCCATTATAAGCCAATTTAATTTCTGTGTCTCGATAGTCTTTTTCTATTAGCATTAACAATTCACCAAATATCTTGCTCAGGTTTCCACGATTTATTTCATCTATAATGAAGTAGTAATCTTTGTCCGGATTACTTTGGGCTCTTTTACAGAAGTTATAGAAAACTCCCTTTTTGAGTTCGAATCCACCATCTTCGTTAGGTCGATACCCCATCATGAAATCCTCATAGCTATAATTTTGGTGGAATTGGATGAATTCGATTCTCGATTCGTCTATATCCCCCATCATAGAGTAAGCTAATCTCTTAGCGGAGAATGTCTTACCTACGCCAGGTGCTCCTTGCAAGATGATGTTCTTCTTGTTTTGCAAGAGCAAGCGCAGCTTGGTATAGTCTTCTTCGCTCATATATACCTCATTGAGAAAATTCTCTTGTGTATAGGGTTTCAGCTGTTTGTTTTCTTCTTTTGGATTGGATTCTCTGATGAGATCAATCAGGTACTCATATTCGTCAGGGGCAACTTTGAATAGTGAGCCATTCTTGTTTTGAATGAATTCCATGCTTTTTAGCTCTGGTGCATCCTTGAATGAGGCGTAGTCGATAGGGTATTGCAGGGATTCAACTTTTTTGAAACAAATATGCTGCCCATCTGATGGCGTGTCGATTTCGGCAATGGCAACGATTTGTTTCACAGGGTTGGCCTCATATCCTATGACAATATCCCCTTTCTTGGCATTCACGAAGTTCTGAAAGATTCTTCGTGGATTGCCATTCTCATTATAAAGAGTATAGTCTTGGATTTCACCGACCTTCATCTTGGAGAAACTCCAAATCTTAGGACTGGCTACGAGCCACCAATATTGCTTGTCTATATTGTAATTTGTTTCTTTTGGGGTATCCATATCTTTTTTTGTAGATTCTTTCTTTAGTTTCTTAAGAATGTTTTGTAGTTCTTCTGTAAATTCAAAAATATCTTTTTGACCTTGTTCTGAAATGATTACAGATTGGAGCTTTGAAATGGATGCTTTATTTGCTTTTTTCATTCCAAAATATTTAGCTAAAGTGACAAGATCTTTCTTCTTGAATATTGGAATGCAGTCTTTCTTTGAATACAAAAATGCAATTTTCCATTTATATTCTTCACCAAGCTCTGTGATTGTATTTATAATTTCAAAATTTCCACTTTGTGCATTAGTCGCAATTGTAATTATGGCTTTTTTTACAACTTCAAATGCTTCAGAGGATGTCGGTTTATTGTATTCGGAGTGCCAAGCGTAGATTCCATCACTTGTTAATCTTTCATCCCAAACCTTTGTCTTACGCTGTTGGTATTTGAATATGCCTAATTTATAAGAGCTACCTCCCCAAATAGAGCCAAGATTGTATGTGCGTGTTTCTATCCAATAGCAAAAGGAATCCTCATTTTTAGTATCAGCGTATTGGTCAAGAGTCATTCCTTTTAGATTTTCAGTAGGAAATGCTAAAAGAAATGATTTCTTAATAAAATGAAGATATGCAATATGATTCTTTGTTTCATTTGTGTTGTTAAATTCAAGGCACAATGCCTTGTACTGATTTTCATTAAGTTTAAAGGATGGCTCTTCTCTAATTTCACCTAATTCCTTGTGTCTTAATAAAAAATCAGTAGCAGTCTTAAGGCTGATATTGAGATTACGTAATGCTTTGTTTAATCTAATACTCATATTTTATTTCTTTTTTAAGAGTGTCATTAATAATTTTTTACCTTTATCCGTTAGCTTAAATTTCTGAAATCTACTTTTCGGAATCTCAGGAATTGTTAACTCTAGAAATCCATGACTGACAAGTGGCTCAATATGCATCTTGTAGTTTTTGGTCTGGAATGTTAATCCTAAAAAAGTAAGAATTTCTCTTCTCGTTTTTGGGGTTAAGCAATAATCCAAAATCTTTTGAGTGTTTTCTGTGACATAGTTACTGACATGGTTACTGACATAGTTACTGACATAGTTACTTTCTCTGTTAGTAGCTATGTCACTAGCTTTGTCACTATCCAGCCAAAAAGTGACAGTGCTGGTGCAGATATCACTCTCAAAAGTCACGTCATTTCCTGTGATTTCCTTCCACTCATTCATCATGTCGAAACCATAACCGATGGTTTCTGATAGATTTACCAGTCTGAATATCTTGGCGATAATCGGGTTGCGAGGATTGGAATAGAGATGGTTGCCCAGTTGGGATATAGGCACAGGATAGCCACCTGCATTGAAGAACTCGACTCTGTCGGTGTAGATATGGATGCAGGAGTGAATGGTGCTGAAAGGGTCGAAGTGGGAGAGCATATTGACTAATGCTTCTCGCAAAATCTTAAACTGCGAGCGATCTTCCACATTGAATCCCTCGTCGTTCATCATGAATGGAGTATCCACGATGAGGCGCAGTCTCCTAATCATAATCTGAAAATACTCCCAAAGGTTCTCTTGCTCGGGAATGCGGTAGGTATAGCGGGTTCGGGCTTCTCTTACACTTCTACCTGGAATCTCCACCAAGTCCATCCAAAACGTAGGAACATAACGGCGAACCCATTCTTCTTTGCCAAAGCACATCAAACCACCATAATTCAGATGTCCCTCATTGTCGGCAATTCCGATGCGCTTGCAGAAGTCGGCGATGTCATTGCCTATCAGATTAGGACGAGGACTATAGAGCTTGAAGTAGTTGCGATAGTCACGAATGGTATCCTCATTGAGCATGGAGAGGTCTGAGTCTAAGAGTATTTGCTCAGACTTGATGCCGAATGATTGGTTATGAAACATGGCGGTTATCTCACCATTGGTTGCTCGCTGGTCTCCACTGCCAAATCGGATGAATGTATTCTGTGGATTGTTATAGTAGATAGGCTTGTGGGGTGATGAGGCGATATGAAATGCCAAAACCTTATGTCCATCTATATGATAGAGCATGCTCTTGGCATCGACTGGCTCATTGAACTTTTGGGAACGCAAGGTGCCCAAGAAGTCTTGTTCCAACTTCTCTGCATTGTCAACTCCTGATATTTCAAACTTCTTGCCATTCTGCTTTACTCCAAGCACTATCCATCCGCCGGAAGTGTTGGCGAATGCACTTACGGTTTCCCATATATTCTTAGGGAGTTCGCTCTTGGCCTCCTTAGCCTCGAAGTCCTCCCATTCGATGTCGTTGATTCTGTCTATCAGCTCTTCCTTTGTCATAATAATGGTGATTAAATTGAAATATAGAATTTCTTCCTCCCTTCACTTCAAGAAATAGATAGGAGCATGCTGGGTGCCTTCCTTCTCCATGATGCCTTTCTCGCAGAAATGGTTGAGCCACTTCTGTGCCATGTAAGGAGTCAAGCCAAAGAGGATGCGCAGGATGCGAGTGGTGATATAGCGGTTCTCTTGGAGATACTCCTTGATTTTCGCCAATAGCTTTTCCTCAGAGTATTTTGTGGATTGGTTGGAATAACGAGAGCGTACAAAATGGACGTTGCGCTGTACTTCCTCCATTAGCTTACCTTCTGGTCGGAAGTTGATGCCGGTGATGCGTACTTCCTTGCCCGTAATCTTCTTGTCTGGATTCTCCTCTGGCATCTCTAGGCTAGCCGACATGGAGAAGTAGCCTATCTCTGGGATGTAAAAGCGGCGTCCCAGTGAGAATTCTTCCACCATAAGGTCGTGAAGCTCTGCCAACACCGCAGCCACATCTCCCTTGGTGAGTGAGCAGCGGCTCTGGATTTTCTCTTGCAGTTGCTTCTCGGTCATAGGTTCATGCTGCACGATACGAATGTATTGGCGCTTTTCTCCTGTGCCCTGGGCATTGTTGAGCATGTAAATGTCGTATTTCAGTTCCATATTTCTTGTTGTTTGATGGTTCGTTGTTTTCTATATTCTTTGTCTTCTATGAAAGATGATGCAAATATATATAATAATGTGATAACTTGTATCTTTTGGTGTAAACTATTAGGTTTATTTAAACATTGGTATATGTCATATGATTATACGGCATTTGTCATCCGACCGTATGATAAGTGTCGTATAATCACATGACAAATGTCACGCAATCGATATAATAGCTTTCTTGCATCGTTATAATTGCTTCCTTGCATCATATAAGTCACAACATTGTTACCATCCATCTCACCCTTGCCAATTCGCAGGGGGAGGTATGTGATGAGGCTGAGACTATCTATTACACCTTCGGACCTGAGAAGGCGCAGGAAATGGGGTTCAGTGGATGCAAGGTAGAAGGTGAATAAAAGGCGCCTTTCAAGAAACGCTCATTCAGAATGAGTGGTTTTGCTCAGAATTACTCATTCTGAATGAGTAAAAATGATAGAAATTACTCATCGAGTGGTTATCGTAGGATAGTAAATGCTGTAGATGTTCTCTGGCTTCTCATTCATGTCGGCATTGAAATTTACCTCTATTGGGGATGCGCTAATTTAAAGCAAAAATGCCATCTCCATCAAAACTGATAGAGGTGGCATTGGGTTCTATGCAGTATGTCCTTTCTTACATCAAATATGTATTAAATGAATGTGACTGAAAGTTGAGATTTTTATAATTTATTGTTCATATGCTTTTTGATAAAGCGACCCACATGATTCTCTTGTAGAGTTGTTGGGAGGGCTTTGAATATTTTCTTTTGATTCGAAGAACCTTTTATCAAATGCTGATAGAACAGATAGCAGATGATGCCAGGAGAATGGATATTGCTGAGTGCGGGGGGTGTAATTTAAACTGTGTCAAGGCTTGTTCTTAACTTTCATTCCCACTCCCTGCTGGGGGCATGCCCCCAGCAGGGAAGCCTTTTCGGCTGCAAA
>QWCV01000370.1_pt1 | contig 55956 bp, 56 predicted proteins | sample 1972621 | NCBI WGS metagenome assembly QWCV01 (sample SAMN09866699, study PRJNA288562) | Human gut metagenome isolate pre2_stool, whole genome shotgun sequencing... | isolation source: gut | host: Homo sapiens | place: USA: California | reverse complement strand
TGCCCCTTCATATCAAAATATCGATTTACCGCAGCTTCGTCATAAACATAGGGCTGAAACAGGTGCATATCCATATAGATAGACGCATCATTCGTCCAATGCTTGTACAGTTCGTGACATAGTTCTCGCGTCATCGCCTTTAACTGAATTGTTGGCATGTTATACCTTACCTACCTTATCATTCCGATTTATTGCTTTGATTTATTGCTTTATTTTTAATTCTATCATATGGCTTTAATATGTGCAAGAACAGTCCCGGCAGACATTACTGCCGGGACTGAAACTGTCTTACGACCACCCGCATTTCCGCCGTCCCGGTTTTTATAGAGCATGCCTTTCTGTTAGGACTTCCTGTCATCCCGCAGAGCGCCGGTTTCCGGATCGCGCGAATAGTGGCGCAGGAATTCCCACACGAGCTCCGCCATGGACGGCGCCGGCCAATGCGGGAAATTGTCCACGGAGACGATCTGCAGCGTGTCGTCTCCGTAGCGGTCCGTCACCGTGCCGATGTAGTGGTCGCAGCCGTAAATGCGCCGAACCTCGGTTTTGGAGAACGGCATGCCGATGCGGCGGCAGACGATATCTTCGCTCTCCGCACAGGCGAGGACCTCCTCGAGCGTGACCTCGGGGCAGTTACAGGAACGCAGGCGAAGATTCAGTGATTCGACCTTGTATGCGGCATTCGGGGCCTGCACCGGCAGGCGGTTGCGTGCCGTCTCCCGTCCGCGCGGGTTCGTGCGGCGCACGCCATACATGCCGCGCTGCGGAGCGTCTTCGTAATAGGGCACGAGATACAGGCCCTCCTGCTGGCCGCAGACGGTCAGGATCGGAACACGCACCTGCGCCGTATGCTGCACGCGCTCTTCCGGCTCCATCCCCATGGAAAACGGCCCGGCAAGGCATCCGCACGGCGCGGCTGCAGCCAGAAGCTCCGGCCGGGCGAACAGCAGGGCGTTCGTCTGCGCGCTCCCCTGCGAATAGCCCGTGCAGTACACGCGGCCGGGGTCGACCGGGTAGTCCCGCGTCAGAATGTCATACAGACGCAGGAGATTTTGGAGCGAGTGATCCTGCGGAATGCAGACGATCAGCTCCTCGCGCGCTGCGATGGGCAGAAAGCCGGAGCACTCCTCCCAGTTGATCGGCATGCTACTCCCGTGGAGCACGAACAGCAGCGGGTAGCGGCGTGAGCTTTTTTCTCGTGCCGAAACGGGCGTGAACAGCGCCCAGCGGTGATAGAAGTCATTGCGCTCCATCACTTGCTTGTCCAGACCCTGCGCGTGCCACTTCTGCACATAGGCCGGGTCCATTTCGTCGCCGTAGCGGATGTAGTCTTCAAATTGCAGCACCATCTGCCGCCCCATTTCGCTGTGGATAAGCGCTTCGATGTCGCAGCCCTCTGCCGCGATGCGCGGCGTGCGGTCGCGCAGGGAAATCAGCTCGCGGTCCCCGCTTTCCGGCTTGCTCCAGACGACCGGGATGTCCCAGAGGTACAGCTCTGCATAGTCCATTTGGTTTCCCCCAAATATAGGAAGGACCTGCTGCATGCGCTGCGGCAGGTCCGTTTTATCCTGAGATCGGAATTGCCGTTTACAGGCCGTTCTTCTTCTCGTTCTTTTTGCGTTCCTTTTCGGCCTTCTTGGCGGCGGCCTTCTCCTTGGCGGCAGCCTGCGCCTCGGCGCGGGCCTTCTGCGCAGCCTCCTGTGCGGTGTTATTCGTCATAACAGACCACTTGGCCAGCTCCATGCGGACGCGGTCCATGCTGGTCTCGATGACGATATTGTCGCCCTTGATGTCGACGATCTTACCGACGATGCCGCCGATGGTCGTGATCTTGTCGCCTTCCTTCAGAGAATTGCGAAGGTTCTCTTCTTCCTTCTTTTTCTTCTTCTCGGGGCGGATGATCATGAAGTAGAACACCGCGACCATAACGACAAGGATAAGGATCATGCTGTAGTCCATAGGATTTTCCTCCAGTTTTTCACATTGTTTTTATTATACAGGCACACGGCTCTCAATGCAAGGAAAATATTTTGAATTTTTTCAGATGCGGCGGTCGAGCCGCTCGGAGTATGTCCGGCGGAATTCCTCAAATCGACCTTCGTCCAGAGCCTGACGGATGCGTTCCATCAGCTTGTTGTAAAAATACAGATTGTGCATGACGGAAAGCCGCATGGCCAGCATTTCTTCTGCCTTGAACAGATGGCGCAGGTACGCGCGGGAATAGCGGCGGCAGACCGGGCAGTCACAGGCCGGGTCGATGGGCTGCATGTCGCGCTCGTATTTCGCGTTTTTCAAATTGATGGCGCCATCCCAGGTGAAGAGCTTCGCGTGTCGCGCATTGCGCGCGGGCATGACGCAGTCGAAGAAGTCTACGCCGCGGGCGACGCCCTCAATGATGTTCGACGGTGTGCCGACTCCCATGAGATAGCGCGTTTTGTCCTTCGGCATATAGGGCTCGACGGCGTCGATGATGTCGTACATCGTCTGCGTGCTCTCGCCGACGGCTAGGCCGCCGATGGCGTAGCCCGGAAGGTCCAGCTCAGCGATCTGCTGCATGTGGCGGATGCGCAGGTCGGCATAGGTGCCGCCCTGATTGATGCCCCAGAGCATCTGCTGCGGGTTCACCGTGTCCGGCAGGGCGTTCAGGCGGGCGTTTTCCGCCTTGCAGCGGACGAGCCAGCGATAGGTGCGGTCGACGGAGCGGGCTACATAGTCATAGGGGGCGGGATTCTCGATGCACTCGTCAAAGGCCATGCAGATATCCGAGCCGAGGTTCGACTGAATCTGCATGCTCTCCTCCGGGCCCATGAAGATCTTGTGCCCATCAATGTGCGAGGCGAAATACACACCCTCCTCCTTGATCCGGCGCAGGCTCGCCAGTGAGAATACCTGAAATCCGCCGGAGTCTGTCAGGATTGGCCCATCCCATGTCATAAAGCGGTGCAGGCCGCCGAGATCGTGCACGAGGCGGTCACCGGGTCGCAGATGCAGATGGTAGGTGTTGGAAAGCTCGACCTGACAGCCGATGGCCTTGAGGTCCGCCGCGCTCAGCGCGCCCTTGATGGCGCCCTGCGTGCCGACGTTCATGAACACGGGCGTCTGCACCGTGCCGTGCGCGCAGGTAAATACGCCCCGCCGCGCCTTTCCTTCGGTTTTTAACAGTTGAAACATGGTAAACTCCCACACAAGCGTGATTGCATTTAACTAAATAAAAATAATGTGAAATTACTCAATGAACATGGCATCGCCAAAGCTGAAAAATCTGTAACGCGATTTTACGGCCTCGTGATAGGCGTGCATGACATGGTCATAGCCCGCAAAGGCGGACACCAGCATGATGAGCGTGCTCTCTGGCAGGTGAAAATTCGTGATGAGCGCGTCCATCGCACGGAACTGATAGCCTGGATAGATGAAGATATCCGTCCAGGCGCTCTTTTCCGTGAACGTGCCGTCCGGCTCGGCCAGCGATTCCAGCGTCCGGCAGGATGTCGTGCCGACGCAGATGATGCGGCCGCGGTTCTGCCGCGTGCGGTTGAGCACCTCGGCCGTCTCAGCGGAGAGCATGCAGAACTCGCTGTGCATATGGTGCTCCGTGATCTCGTCTGCCTTGACAGGGCGGAATGTTCCGAGTCCCACATGCAGCGTGATATAGGCAAGCGAAACGCCCTTGTCCGCAATGTGCTGCAGCAGCTCCTTTGTGAAGTGCAGTCCGGCCGTCGGCGCGGCGGCGGAGCCGGTGACGCGGGAATAGACCGTTTGATAGCGCTCGCCGTCGGCTAGCTCCTCGCGGATATAGGGCGGCAGCGGCATTTTACCGAGGCGCTCGAGCAGCTCGAGGAAGATCCCCTCATAGTGGAACTGCACCAGGCGGTTGCCGCCCTCCTCCTCGGCCGTGACCGTCGCGGTGAGCGTGCCGTCGCCGAACGAGAGCTCCGCACCGGGATGCAGCTTTCGGCCCGGCTTGGCGAGGCATTCCCAGACGCCGCCGCCCTTGTCCTGCAGGAGCAGCAGCTCCACGGCGCCGCCCGTCGGCACACGGTGGCCGAGCAGGCGCGCGGGCAGCACGCGCGAATCGTTCATCATAAGGCAGTCGCCCGGCTGCAGATAATCCACGATATCATAAAAATGCCGGTGCTCCAGCTCGCCGGTCTCCCGGTGGAGCACCATCAGGCGGGAGCTGTCGCGCCGCTCCAGCGGTGTCTGTGCGATGAGCTCCTGCGGCAGATCATAGTAAAAATCACTGGTTTTCAAGAAATTCGTCCCTTTCCAAGCATTAACGGAATACCTCGCCCTGCTCATCGAGCATTTCGAGCCTGCGGCAGCGGACAAAGTCCGGCTTTGCCTCCGGCAGATAGCGCTCGATGGCGGCGGCAAGCAGCATGGGGTTGAGCGACGGCTCCTGCGCGCTGACCTCGCACGTCAGCAGCAGCGCGCCCGGCGCAGCCTCCACATGATAGGCATGCAGCATGGGGCGGATGTCCGTCTCAGCCATGCCGCGCTTCGTGCGCTTTTCGACCACGAGCTCCGGCTGCTCCAGCAGGGCTGTGATCGCGGCAGGCTCCGGCACGGCACCGTCATATTCCAGCGTGAGCAGCGCGCGCAGGCGGCGCAGCTCACGGGCCTTGCGCGTGCTTTCATAGACCTCGAGCACCCGCACGCCCTCCGGCAGGACGGCGTTGAGTGCCTCCGGTGTGACGGCAAGCTCGCCGTCCAGCTCGTATTCCATGAGCTCGCACACGCTCTCCATGCCGACGCTCAGCGGCAGCAGCATGGACACATAGGCATGCGGCGTGAAGCCCTGCGAATGGTGCAGCACCACACCGGCCCGGCGGAACGCGCGCTGCATAAGCCGCATCAGGTCCAGATGCGACATCCAGACGGCGCGGCCCGTTTTTTCAAAGCGGATCCTATGCATCGCAGCGCCCTCCCTTCAGAAGGCAGTTTGCGCCGCAGCCGTTGCAGGCCGTCCGGCAGTCGGGCGTCGTTTCGGAGCGGTAGGCACGCTCGCGCTCGCGCAGCAGGCAGCCCGTGCTCACGCCGTCGGAGATCGTGTCCCACGGCAGCAGCTCGTTCAGACCGAAGCCGCGCGTCGTATAGAAATCCGGGTCGACGCCGCAGGCCGCGAATGCGTCCAGCCACGTCTGATAGGAGAAATACTCATCCCAGCCGTCCAGCCGCGCGCCGCGGCGCACGGCCTCCTCCAGCACGGGGCCGAGGCGGCGGTCGCCGCGGGCCAGAACGGCCTCGAGGCGGCTCAGATCGGCAGCGTGCCAGTTATACTCGATGCTCTTCGACGGCATATTGTCCTTGAGCAGACGCGCCCGGCGGAGATATTCCTCCGGCGTGATCTGCTTCTCCCACTGGAAGGGCGTGAACGGCTTCGGAACAAAGAAGGCCGTTGCCACATGGATGCGCACGCCGCGCTTTTTGTTGCTGGCGTGCTCGCGCCACGTCTTCAGGATCTCATAGACGAGCTTTGCGATGCCGAGCACATCCTCATCCGTTTCCGTGGGCAGGCCGAGCATGAAGTAGAGCTTCACATTGTTCCAGCCGCCCTCAAAGGCGATGGCGCAGGTATCGAGGATCTCCTGCTCCGTGACATTCTTATTGATGGCGTCGCGCAGGCGCTGCGTACCGGCCTCCGGCGCGAACGTCAGGCCGCTCTTGCGCACCTGCTGCAGCCGCAGCATGAGATCGCGGGAAAAATTGTCCGCGCGCAGCGACGGCAGCGAGAGATTGATCTTGCGCGGCGCGCAGTAATCGAGCATGGCATCTGCCAGCTCCGGCAGGCCGCGGTAGTCGGATGTTGAAAGGCTGGAAAGCGTGATCTCATGGCAGCCGGAATTTTCCAGAGACTCAATGGCCTGACGGCGCAGCGTCTCGGGCGAGCGGGGCCGAACCGGGCGGTAGGTATAGCCCGCCTGGCAGAAGCGGCAGCCGCGGATGCAGCCGCGCATGACCTCGAGATTCGAGCGGTCATGGACGATCTCCGTATTCGGGACGATGCCGTCCGTCGGATAGAGCGCGGTGTCCAGATCCTGCACGATGCGCTTTGCCACGCGCGCAGGCGCGCCGTCCAGCGGGGTGACCGAGGCCAGCGTGCCGTCGGCATTCCACTCGTGGCGGTACAGCGACGGCACATACACGCCCTCGATCTGCGCCACGGCGCGGAGAAATTCCGGCCGGCTCCAGCCCTCGCGTTTGGCGCGGCGATAGAGCTCCAGAATTTCCGGCGTGCTCTCCTCGCCCTCGCCGACGGAGAAGAAATCGATGAAATCCGCCAACGGCTCCGGGTTATACACGCATGCGCCGCCCGCAAAGACCATATGCTCCAGTCCCGTGCGGTCGGCCGCATGCAGCGGCACGCCGGACAGACGCAGCATATTGAGCACGTTCGTGTAGCTCATCTCATAGCCGATGGTGAAGGCAATGAGGTCGAATTCCGACACCGGGTCGCCGCTCTCAAGCGCATACAGCGGCAGGCCGTTTGCGCGCATGGCATCCTCCATATCACCCCACGGGGCAAAGACGCGCTCACACCACACGCCCTCCATACGGTTCATGACCGCATAGAGGATGCGCATGCCGAGATTAGACATGCCGATCTCATAGGTATCCGGAAAACAGAAGGCAACGCGCAGCTCAACGCTGCGCTTGTCCTTCATTGTCTGTCCATATTCCCCGCCCACATAGCGCGCAGGCTTCTGTACGGTGGGCAAAATGCGTTCCAACTTTTCTGTCATAAAGCTTCCTTACTTGACGAGACTCAGCAGATACTGGCCATACTCCGTCATGCGGAGCTCCTGCCCCCGTGCTGCGACCTCCTCATCTGAAATGAATCCCTGCTCCCAGGCAATCTCCTCGGGACAGGCAATATAAAGTCCCTGCCGGGACTGCACGGCCTCTACATACTGCGCGGCATTGAGCATGCCCTCGGGCGTGCCGGTGTCGAGCCAGGCCATGCCACGGGTCATCAGCTCCACATGGAGCCTCCCCTGCCGCAGATACAGCTCGTTGAGGGCCGTGATCTCCAGCTCGCCGCGGGCGGACGGCTGCAGGGTGTGCGCCAGCTTTGCCGCGTCGCCGTCATAGAAATACAGGCCGGGGACGGCGTAGCGGGACTTGGGCTTTTCCGGCTTTTCCTCGATGGAAAGGACCTGACCCTGTGCGTCGAATTCCACGACGCCGTAGGCACTCGGATTCTTCACGGGATAGCCGAAGACCGTCGCACCCTCCGTCCGGACAGCGGCGGCACGGAGCAGCTGCTCGAGCTGCGCGCCGTGAAACATGTTGTCGCCCAGCACAAGGCAGCACGGCGCGCCGCCGATGAATTCCTCGGCGATGAGGAAAGCGTCCGCAATGCCGCGGGCGACCGGCTGCACGCCGTATTCCACATGGATGCCAAACTGGGAGCCGTCTCCCAGCAGGCGGCGGTAGGACTCGCAGTCCGCCGGAGCCGTGATGAGCATGATGTCGCGGATGCCTGCCATCAACAGCACGCTCAGCGGATAATAGACCATCGGCTTGTCATAGATCGGGATCAGGGGTTTGGAAACGGCGCGGGTCATGGGGTACAGGCGGCTGCCCTTGCCGCCGGCGAGAATGATACCTTTCATCCGAATGTCCTCCCTTTGATGTTGGATATGATATGCAAGCCGGGGTATCACGGCGCTCGTACCGTTGTGTTTCCTCCCGGCACTTATGACACGTTCGCGGCCGGTCTTCCGCCTGCCTCCGGGTGATAGGTCGGCACGACCTGCGCCAGCAGCGTCCGGATCGCGGGTGAATTTTCCCGGCAGGCCGCTGCAAGGGCCGTGAGCTGCCGCTCAAAGGCAGGAACGTCGATGTCCAGCGGACGGCCGATATGGATCAGATGGTTCGGCGTGGAGCGAAGCCCCTCTTCCTGCATGAGCATCTCTTCATAGAGCTTCTCGCCGGGGCGCAGGCCGGTATAGCGGACCTCAATATCCACATCCGGCTCAAAGCCGGAAAGACGGATGAGGTTGCGGGCCAGATCGTCAATGCGGACCGGCTCGCCCATGTCCAGCACGAAAATCTCGCCGCGGCCGGCATAAGCGCCCGCCTGCAGCACGAGGGATACCGCCTCAGGGATCGTCATAAAATAGCGGATGATGTCCGGGTGCGTCACGGTTACGGGGCCGCCCTCCTCGATCTGCCGCCGGAACAGCGGGATGACGCTGCCGTTGCTGCCGAGGACATTGCCGAAGCGCACGGCCACGAATTTTGTTTTGGAGCGCTCCGCCATGGTCTGCACGATCATCTCACAGACGCGCTTGCTCGCACCCATGACGTTCGTCGGGTTCACGGCCTTATCCGTCGAGATGAGCACGAAGGTCTCCGTGCCGTAGCGGTCCGCAGCCTGCGCCACATGGAGCGTTCCGAATACGTTATTTTTAATGGCCTCGTTCGGGCTGCCCTCCATCAGCGGCACATGCTTGTGCGCCGCAGCGTGGAACACGATGTCCGGCCGGTACTGCGCAAACAGGGAGCTGACCCGCATTTCGTCGCGCACGGAGCCGATGCACACGGCAAGGTCCAGCTCCGGATGCGTGCGGTGCAGCTCCTGCTCGATGGCATAGGCGTTGTTTTCATAGATATCCAGCAGCACAAGGCGCTTCGGCGTATGACGCGCGATCTGGCGGCAGAGCTCACTGCCGATGGAACCGCCGCCGCCTGTGACGAGGATCGTCTTGCCGGACAGGTAGCCTGCGATCTGGGAAAGGTCGACCTCCACGCAGTCGCGGCCGAGCAGGTCCTGCACGTCCACATTGCGGATCTTCTGGATGTTGACCTCACCGTTTGCCAGCTGATAAATGCCCGGCAGGATCTTCAGGCGGCAGCCTGTCTTTTGGCAAAGCTGCAGAATATTTCGCCGTTCGCGCACGGCTGCCGTCGGAATGGCCAGCACGATCTCTTCGATGCGGCGGGACTGTGCCAGTGCGACAATGTCGTCCCGCGTTCCGGCGATCTTGACGTTGCGAATGTACTTGCCGAGCTTGTCGCGGTCGTCGTCGATGACGCACACCACGTTGTTCTGGGAATTTTCGCTCGTTTGGAATTCCCGCAGCACGAGCATGCCGGCACTGCCTGCACCGATGAGCATCGTGCGCTTCTTGCGCTTCTCACTGCCGGAGCGGTGCAGGATCGTGCGGATGAGACGATAGGAAAAGCGTGATGCGCTGAGCAGCGCCACCAGATACAGCCCGGCCAGCACCGGGAAGCTGCGCGGCAGGTCGAGCACGCCGAACAGGATCAGCAGCAGCGTCGCGGCGGCAAACAGGAAGCAGGCACACAGAATGTGCAGCAGCTCCTCCACTCCGGCAAATTCCCAGAGGCTGCTGTAGAGCTTCAGTGGGATGAACAGGGCAATCATGCCGATCGCCATCCACGGGAAAGCCGCATGCAGTGCAGGCAAAAAGCCGCTGTCGCGCATGAGTGTGTGGATACTGAGGTCGAATCGCGACAGCAGCGCCAGCAGGCATGCCAGATACAGCAGCATGACGTCGAGCAGCATCAGGCATGCGACGCGGACGACGAGCTTCCAGTTGATTTCGGATTTGCGTTGTTTCATAGACTCTCTCTCATTTCTGCCCTTTCCTGCCGTTCCCCGGCAGGACTGCCCGCAGGTGGAAGATCGCCTGCCTGCACCAGCGCAGGCGCGGCCACAGCGCGCAGTAGACCCGGTAGCCAGGAGCCCTGCGCGTAAAAAAATGTCCTTTTCGTTCGAAGGCCACAGCACGCGCGATGACCTGCTCCGGCCGGATCCCCCGCTCCGGCTCGGTCTGGCGGTCCCCGCAGAAAACGAGCGTGCCGTCCTGCCCGAAGCCGGTCAGGCGATGCAGCACATAGCTGCCGTCGGCGCGGCGGTAGAGCAGGACCTCACCCCGGCGCAGACGCTCCGGCACGGGGCCGAGCGTTACGCGGTCACGGCCGCCGGCCAGAAGCGGCAGCATGCTTCCGCCCGTCACGGTCAGCACGACGGTAGCTTCCAGCCGCTCCCGCAGCAGAGGCTCCGCCTGTGCAAGATGCAGCGGACGCGGCGTATGCGTATTTTTCTCCACTCGCCGCGCCCCCTCTGCGCAAACCGCTTTTCTTCCGCACCGGTTTGTGGTATACTATAATTATAGCTCTGCAAGCACCTGCAGCGTCTGGGCTGCGGCCCGCAGCTGGATGACGCGGACGGCCCGCGGCATACGCGCCAGCTCCACGACCGGCTCGATGTTCAGAACGCCGCGGAAGCGGATGTCCCGCAGGGCGTCGAAGATCGGCTTCCACTCCAGCGTTCCGTAGCCGGGGAACAGATGCAGGTCCTCAAAGACCGGCCGGATCAGGCCGTAGTTGTCGTTCAGATGCAGCGTGGCCAGATTGCCGCGCCACGCACGGATCATCTCCGGCACGTCCTGCCCGCTGATGTGGGCATGGCCGGTGTCGAGGCAAAGCTGCACACGGTTCGAGCCAATGCCGTAGACGAGCTCCAGCATGTCTTGGGCGGTTGTGTAGGGCACGGGCGCGTCGCCCGGCTGCTGCAGATGGCGATAGTCGAACGTGTTTTCCAGATTGATCACAATGTCGAACTTCTCCGCCAGCGGCAGAAGCTCGTGGAACCAGCGGACGTTCCAGTCGTGGATGCGCGGCCAGAGGCTGCGGTCCGGCATGCGGTGCAGATACAGCACCGGATGAAAGATCAGCTGGCGGCAGCCGAGGATGGCGCAGGCCTCCATCGTCCGCTCATAGATTTCATAAGGTGATTCGTAGTGCAGGTCGTCCGGAATGGCCTGCTCCCAGGAGGCGTGTGCCTGCGTGATGGGCAGCCCGATCCGGTCCGCCGTGCGGCGCACCCCGCGCGCCCACTGGCGCCAGTCGTCTCCGCGCAGCGGCGCGTCCTGCGGGCGGCTGTATACGCTCAGCGGGAAATCGAGGCTGTCGAACCCCGCGTCCCGCACCGTCTGCATCGCGTCCTCGACGGTGGTCTCCAGGCAGAAGCTTGCCATGGCGCTGCTGATGAAATGCACGATGTCCGTGCCTCCTTTGCCGCATTCTCTTTTTTCAATTCAGTATACCATCGTTCCGTTTCTTTGTCAAATGAACTTCGCCGGAGGGAGATATAAAATGAAAAGAATGCCAGATTGGCTCGCGGCTCCCGTCCACCTCGTCCGCCGGATCGCTTCGTTCCGCGTTCCGCTCTATGCCGCAAATGCGTCGTTTTATCTGGTGCTGTCCGTCTTCCCCGCGATTGTGCTTGTTCTGGCGCTGCTGCCGCACACCGGCCTGACGGAGGCGGATCTGCTCTCTGCCCTGCACGGCGTGATCCCTTCCGTGTTTGAACCTGCGCTGGAGTGGGTCGTCCGGGACCTCGGGAGCAATTCGTCCCTCACGCTCATCTCGGTCTCTGCCATTATGGCCATTTGGTCGTCCTCCCGCGGCGTTTACTGCATCAAGACCGGCCTGAACGCGATCTACGGCGAGCGCGAGAGCCGCGGCTATGTCTATACGCGGCTGGTCAGCGTGCTTTATACCGTGCTGCTGCTTGCCGCCCTCCTGCTGACGCTGGTGCTGCATGTCTTCGGCAGCCAGCTTACCGCGTGGATCGCCGGAAAGCATGTGCCGATCCTGCGCCTGCTGTCGCGCGTGCTTCGCTTCCGGGGCCTTGTGCTGTTTGCCCTGCTGACGCTGCTGTTCTGGGCGATCCTGTGCGTTTTCCCGAACCGCCGCATTCCCCTGCTCCGCGCGCTGCCGGGCGCAGCCGGTGCCTCGCTCGGCTGGCTGGTGTTTTCATCGCTGTTCTCCGTCTATGTGCAGCACTTCGGCTCCTACTCCGTGTTTTACGGCAGCCTTGCCGGCATCGCCATGGCCATGCTGTGGCTTTATGTGTGCATGTCCATTCTGTTCTATGGCGGCGTGCTCAATTGCCTGCTGTTCGAGCGAAGATCGCAGCAAGGGAAATAGGAAATATATCGTTTTAATATGAACTTTTGAATCTGTATTCTGACGTCAAATTTTTCTGCCGAAAAAAATCAAAATAATTTGAAAAAGTACTTGCAATTTGGCGGGAGGTTTGATATAATACCCGTGCACTGAGGGAAACGACACAAGAAAAGTTCATATGGGGGTATAGCTCAGCTGGGAGAGCGCTTGAATGGCATTCAAGAGGTCAGCGGTTCGATCCCGCTTATCTCCACCAAAAACACTCGATTTCACTTGAAATCGAGTGTTTTTCTATACTTTTCAGTCTGTTTTGTACTGGGCGTTTTTGCCTTGGACAACAAATGGACAACAGACCTTCTCAATTTCTTTTTTCTTCTTACTGTGGGAAGGAAGAAGTTATGGCATCTGTCAAAGAAGAAATAATCACGCCGGACTCCCCTTCCCCGGGAGCCCGGCTTTCTTTTACTCCAGATATTTTTTCAGCTTCTTCATGTGGTCGATGGCCTCCTGCAGGGAGGCTGCTTTTGCCGGAAGTGGGTCTGTTCAAACTGCGGCGGATATGCTATACTAAATATTTGGGAAAAACATTTGCCCTGCGGGGCGTGAGGTGAAGCATGAAAAAGCTGCTGGTCTATTTGAAGGATTATAAAAAAGAGAGCATTCTGGGGCCGCTGTTCAAGCTGCTCGAGGCTTCGTTCGAGCTGCTCGTGCCGCTTGTCGTCACGAAGATCATCGACGTCGGTATAGCCACGGGCGACGTTCATTACATCGTCCGTATGGTGCTGCTGATGGTCGGTCTGGCGCTCATCGGCCTCATCTGCTCCATCACGGCGCAGTATTTCGCGGCGAAGGCCGCCGTCGGCTTTGCGGCCGGGCTGAAATCCGCTCTGTTCCGCCATATCCAGAGCCTGTCCTACAGCGAGATGGACCATCTCGGCACGGCCTCACTCATCACGCGCATGACGAGCGACGTCAATCAGCTGCAGTCCGGCGTGAATCTGGTGCTGCGCCTGTTCCTGCGCTCACCGTTTATCGTGTTCGGCGCGATGGTCATGGCCTTTACCATCGATGTCCGCTCGGCGCTCGTCTTTGCGGTGGCCATTCCCCTGCTGTCCGTCGTCGTGTTCGGCATCATGCTGCTGACCATGCCGCTCTACCGCCGTGCACAGGCCGGGCTGGACCGCCTGCTGCGCCGCACGCGCGAGAATCTCAGCGGCGTGCGCGTCATCCGCGCCTTCCACAAGGAGGCTGAGGAGACGGCGCAGTTTGCGGAGGAGAATGAGAGCCTGACGCGCCTGCAGCTCTTTGTGGGCCGCATTTCCGCTCTGATGAATCCCCTGACCTATGTCCTCATCAACGGCGCGATCGTCGCCCTGATCTGGACGGGCGCGTGGCAGGTCGAGCGCGGTGCGCTGACGCAGGGCCAGGTCGTAGCGCTCGTCAACTACATGTCCCAGATCCTGATTGAGCTCATCAAGCTCGCGAACCTGATCATTACGATCACGAAGGCGGCTGCCTGCGCCCGCCGCATCGAAAGCGTGTTTGACGAGAATTCGAGTATGACGTTCCCGGGCGAGCCCGCTCAGGATGATCCCACTGCACAGGACGCAGTCGTGTTCGAAAATGTCGCGCTGCGCTATGGCGGCGCGGGCGCGGAGTCGCTGTCCGGCCTGAGCTTCCGCGTGCGGCGCGGGCAGACCGTCGGTATCATCGGCGGCACGGGCTCCGGAAAGTCCTCGCTCGTCAATCTCATCCCCCGCTTCTATGACGCGACGGGCGGGCGCATCCTTGTCGACGGCGTCGATGTACGCGACTATCCGGCCGGGCAGCTGCGCAGCAAGATCGGTATCGTGCCGCAGAAGGCCGTCCTGTTTGCCGGGACCATCGCGGAGAATCTCCGCTGGGGCAAGGAGGACGCAACGGATGCCGAGCTGCAGGTCGCGCTCGAGACCTCGCAGGCGGCGGAATTTGTCTCGACCCGCGAGGGCGGTCTGAACGCCGAGGTCGCGCAGGGCGGCAAGAACCTCTCCGGCGGCCAGCGCCAGCGCCTGACCATTGCCCGTGCGCTCGTGCGCGACCCCGAAATTCTCATCCTGGACGACAGCGCCTCCGCGCTGGACTATGCCACGGACGCGCACCTGCGCAAGGCCATCCGCGCCCACGATGCGAACGTCACCGTATTTCTGGTGTCGCAGCGCGCGGCCTCCATCCAGTATGCCGATCAGATCCTTGTGCTGGATGACGGTGCGCTCGTCGGGCAGGGCACGCATGCCGAGCTGCTCGAATCGTGCCCGGTCTATCAGGAAATCTACTATTCCCAGTTCCCGAAGGAGGCGCAGAATGCATGAAAAAGAGAAACACCATGCGCAAGCTCCTGCGCTATCTGAAAAAATACTGGCTGCTGCTGGCACTGTCTCTGCTGTTTGCGGCGCTGACCGTAGCCATGACACTGTATCTGCCGATCCTCATCGGGCAGGCCGTCGACCTCATCGTCGCGCCGGGGCAGGTGGAATTCTCTGCCATCGCCCGTCTGCTGCTCAAAATGGGCATCCTTATCGGCGCAACGGCGCTGTCGCAGTGGATCATGAACGCCTGCAACAACCGCATCACCTACCGCACCGTGCGCGATATCCGCAGCGATGCCTTTGCGCGGCTGGAGATCCTTCCCCTGCGCTACATCGATGCGCACAGCTACGGCGAGATCGTCAGCCGCATGATCGCGGATGTCGACCAGTTCGCAGACGGCCTGCTCATGGGCTTCACGCAGTTCTTTACGGGCGTGCTCACCATCGTCGGCACGCTGCTGTTCATGCTGTGGATGAATCCGCTCATCACGCTCGTCGTCGTGGTCATCACGCCGGTGTCGCTGTTCGTTGCGAGCTTTATCGCCCGCAAGACCTACGCCATGTTCAAGGAGCAGTCCGCCGCCCGCGGCGAGCAGACCGGCATCATCGACGAGATGGTCGGCAATCAGAAGGTCGTGCAGGCCTTCGGCTATCAGGAACGCGCACAGGACCGCTTTGACGAGGTCAACGAGCGGCTGCGCAAGTGCTCGCTGCGCGCCATTTTCTTCTCGTCCATCACGAATCCGTCCACGCGCTTTGTCAACTCGCTCGTCTATGCGGGCGTCTGCGTGGCGGGCGCGCTCAGCGCCGTGCACGGCGGCATCTCTGTCGGCCAGCTGACAAGCTTCCTCAGCTATGCCAACCAGTATACGAAGCCCTTCAACGAAATTTCCGGCGTGGTAACGGAGCTGCAGAATGCGCTGGCCTGCGCCGACCGCATCTTCGAGCTCATCGAGGAAACGCCGCAGACCCCGGAGCCCGCCGATGCGAAGACGCTCACGGACCCCGACGGCAGCGTCGCGCTGGAGGACGTCTCGTTCTCCTATGTCCCGGAGCAGCACCTGATCGAGCATTTTGATCTTGCCGCGAAGCCCGGCCAGCGTATTGCCATCGTCGGCCCGACCGGCTGCGGCAAGACGACGATCATCAATCTGCTCATGCGCTTCTACGATGTGGACAGCGGCTGCATCCGCGTGAGCGGCGAGGATATCCGCCAGCTGACGCGCGGCAGCCTGCGCACGTCCTACGGCATGGTGCTGCAGGACACCTGGCTCAAGACCGGCACCATCCGCGAGAATATCGTCATGGGCAAACCGGACGCAACGGACGAGGAGGTCATCGCCGCGGCAAAGGCCTCACATGCGCACGGCTTTATCCGCCGCCTGCCGCAGGGCTATGACACGCCGATCACCGAGGATGGCGGCGGCCTGTCCCAGGGGCAGAAGCAGCTGCTGTGTATCACGCGCGTCATGCTCTGCCTTCCGCCGATGCTCATCCTCGACGAGGCGACATCCTCCATCGACACGCGCACGGAGATCAAAATTCAGGAGGCCTTCAACCGCCTGATGCAGGGCCGCACGAGCTTTATTGTCGCCCATCGCCTCTCGACCATCCGCGAGGCGGACGTCATTCTGGTGATGAAGGACGGCCACATCATCGAGCAGGGCAACCACAGGACCCTGCTGGAGAAAAACGGCTTCTATGCCGAGCTGTACCGCAGCCAGTTCGATATTTGAAGATCCCTGCCCGGCGGGAGCGGATGCTCCCGCCGGGAGATTTTTATGCCTCGATCGCCGGATTGTAGAGATATACGTTCCTGCGGTCGAGGTGCTCGCGCAGCTTCTCGATTGCCTCGCCGAAGCGCTGGAAATGCACAACCTCCCGCGCGCGGAGGAAGCGGATGACGTCGTTCACATCCGGATCGTCCGACAGGCGCAGAATGTTGTCATACGTCGAGCGGGCCTTCTGCTCGGCCGCAAGGTTCTCGCACAAATCGCTGATGGGGTCGCCCATGACCTGCATCGTTGCGGCTGACCAGGGCGTGCCGGAGGCCGCCTGCGGATAGACGCCAGCTGTGTGATCGACGAAATACGGCGCAAAAGCGCTCTCCTGCTGCTGCTCCTCCGTCAGGTTCCGCGTGAGCTGGTGGACGATCGTGCCGACCATCTCCAGATGCCCGAGCTCCTCCGTGCCGATATCCGTCAGCAGGCCGCGCTGCTCGTCAAACGGCATGGAATAGCGCTGGGACAGATACCGAAGCGCCGCGCCAAGCTCGCCGTTCGGGCCGCCGTACTGCGAGATGATGATGCTCGCGAGCTTCGGGTTCGTGTTTTTGATCCGCACCGGATACTGCAGCTTCTTTTCATAGACAAACATCGTCAGCCCTCCCCGTCGTTTGCAGCGTACTGCCACGGCCACGGGCCGCGCAGCCAGTCATAACCGGACTCGCCCACGGCGCTGCGCTGGACGATGGGGCCGTTCTCGGCCTCCCAGGCGGCTGCCGCCTGCGCATAAAGCCCAGAATAGGAGCGGAACAGCTCCGCCGCTCTGGCATCGCCGGGATGCGTGTCGAGGTATTCGCCAAGCTCCACCACGGCGAAGCCCAGCGCCTGCAGGTCGCGCTGCAGCGTACCGCTTAGCTCGCCACTGTTCTCCTGTCCGCGCAGCGGAAGGTCCAGCCCCGGAAACAGGGTACCGCGCACGGCCCCGACCGCCGCTGCATAGACGGGCGGATCATCCCTCTGGAACGGGACAAAGGGATTTGCCAGCGGCGCGCAGGCAGGGAGCATGCCGCAGGCGGCATCCTGCTGTTCCGTGCGCTCCGGCTGCGGCGCTTCCTGCGCGGCCTCCTGCCGCGCCTCGCGGAGCGCCGCCTCGATCATGGGTTGCGTTCTGAATTCCAAATATGATTCCTCCTTTATTTCGCGCTCATCCCATGGTATGCCGTGCTCGTTCGGCACGTTCCTACACTTTGGGCAACACCGCATAATTCACCTTCGGCCTTCGCCGGACATTTTTCGCCGAATGCTCTTGCTGAATTGTGCGGTGCCGCCCCGAATGTTGACAAATCAATAAGTTTGTGCTATACTCTGCAGACAAGTTGATAAATCAACATATCGAAATGGAGGAACACCATGGAAGAACGCTATGGGGTCTTTACGCAGCGCATCGCGCGCATCAGCCGCTGCATCCGCCGCCTGAAGGCGGAGGAAATGGCGCGCTTCGGTCTGAAGGGCCCACATGTCTCGTGCCTGTACTATCTCGGGCTGGACGGCCCCCTGACGGCGGCGGAGCTTTCCGAGCGCTGCGATGAGGACAAGGCCGCCGTCTCGCGGACACTGGAATTTCTGCTGCAAAACGGCTATGTGACCACGGAGGCCGTATCGCGCCGCTATCGTAGTCCCCTGTATCTGACGAACCGTGGGCGCGAGGTCTTCGCCGCCCTGCAGGCACGCATTGCCTCGATGGAGGACGCTGCCAGCATGGGCCTGACAGAGGAACAGCGGAGCAAAATGTATGCCGCACTGGAATTGATCTGCGGCAATCTGGAGCGGCTGTGCGCCGCAGAACAGGAGGATACCCTATGAAACCCGTCCGCATTCTTGTCGACTCGACCGTCGATCTGCCGGAGCGCTGCCGCGCACAGGTGCGCGCCGTTCCGCTGACGGTGCATTTCGGAGACGAAGAGCTTATTGATGGCGTTACCATCGACCGCAGGCGCTTTTATGAGCGGCTGATCGAGTCCGACGTGCTGCCCACGACGAGTCAGGCCACTCCGGCGGCCTTTGTCAAAGAATTTGAGGCCGTCCGGCAGGCCGGAGAGAGCGCCGTAGTCATCACCATCTCTGCCGAGCTGTCCGGGACCTATCAGAGCGCCTGCATTGCCGCGGCAGACTATGAGGATATCTATGTTGTTGACAGCCGCAGTGCCGCCATCGGATCCGGCATTCTGGCAGAGCTGGCGCTGGAATGGGCGGCGGACGGCATGGCCGCCGCCGAGCTTGCCGGGCTGCTGACGAAAAAGCGGGACGACATCTGCCTGCTCGGCCTGCTCGATACGCTGGAGTATCTCCGCCGCGGCGGGCGCATCTCACGCACGGCGGCGCTCGCGGGCGGGCTGCTCGGCATCAAGCCGGTCGTTACGCTGGAAAACGGGGCCGTGACCATGATCGGCAAGGCGCGCGGCTCGAAGCAGGGCAACAACCTGCTTGTGCAGAAGGTACGCGAGAGCGGCGGCATCGACTTTTCCCTGCCGATCCTGCTCGGCTACACCGGCCTGAGCGATGCCCTGCTGCAGAAATATGTGGCGGACAGCGCGGCGCTCTGGCGCGATCACTGCGGCAGTCTGGAGCAGACGCTGCTGTGCAGTGTGATCGGCACACATACGGGGCCGGGTGTCGTAGCGGTCGCGTTCTTCAAGAACGGTGTTTGAGTGCAGTCAATTTATAACAAACTGACATGCTTTTGTACAATTGACGTCAATACGGCGTATGTAAAATTTGAAACGTTTCATGCAGTTCGGTTTTGGGCAGGCTACATGGAATTATTTCAAAATATTTTGCAAAATCCTGTTTACAAACGGAACATAGTATGATATATTGAGCATGTAAGCAGGAATCATGGATTCTTCCACACAGAGCTGAATTTCCTGTTACAGGAATCGGCCGTTGGCAGGCGGCTGAAATTTAAAAAGAAAGTTGGGAAAGTTATGCCTCAGTTTGTACAGTCCGAACAGCAGCGTGAACTGATCAGTTCTCTCGTCCAGGAGCTTCCCGCCTACCGCAAGAAGATGCGGATGTCTCAGGCAGAGCTCGGTGATGCCGTCGGCAAGAGCCGTCAGAAGATCTCCGAGATGGAGCGCGGCTCTGCTCCCCTCGGTTGGGACACCTATCTGGCTATCCTCATGGTCCTGGGCGCTCATGGCGTTCTGGAGCCGCGTGGCCGTGATGCCGAGCGTCTTGCCGCTACCGGTCGCCTCATCGGTGGTCGCATCCGCTTCTGATTTCTGAAAACGGGATAGAACGCAAATGCATGTAAAGGTCCGCTGTTATGCCTGACAGCGGACCTTTTTGCAGCCAGAACGGGGCTGGCACCATTCGCAGCGAAAAAATTTTTCGCATTCCTGTAAGATTTTCTCTCCGGCGCGGTCTTATTGGCAGAAAGGAGGTGGCGCCGTGTCAGAGCTTGCGGAGATCTACCGCATTTATTTTGATGATGTCTACCGCTATCTGCTTGCCCTTTCTCACGATGCCCAGCTTGCCGAAGAGCTGACGAGCGAAACATTCTGCCGCGCCATGCGCGCGCTTCCCGGCTTCCGCGGGGCCTGCGATATCCGTGTCTGGCTCTGCCAGATCGCGAAGAACTGCTTCTATACCGAGCAGAAGCGCATGGGCCGCATCGAGCTGCTGGATGACGGGAAAATGGAAGCACTCCCCGCTTCCGCCCCGAGTCTGGAGGAGCAGCTCACGGACCGGGACGATGCCGCACGCATCCGGGCCGCGCTCCACAGCGCGCCGGAGCCGTATAAGGAGGTCTTCCTCTGGCGGGCCCTCGGCGGTCTGAGCTTCAGGACCATTGGGCAGCTTTTCGGCAAATCGGAAAACTGGGCGTGCGTGACCTATCATCGCGCCAAAACCATCATCCGAAAAAACATGGAGGGATCAACATGAATCAGGAATGCAGCATTGTGCGGGACCTTCTCCCGCTGTATGCCGAGCGGCTTACGAGTCCGGAGACCGCTGCCTTTGTAGAAAAGCACCTGCGCACCTGCGCGGACTGCCGCGCCGCCCTGCAGGAGACACAGGCCCCGCCTGCCCTGCAGCCCGCTCCGGACGCCGCGCCCCTGCAGCATTTGCAGAAAAGGCTGGCGCGCAAGCGCCTGCAAATCATCGTGATGACGGCTCTGTTTGTCCTGACGGCCGTGATATCCGCAGCCGGCATTTTGAATGCTCCGATCTATTTCCCCTATACGGACGATCTTGTGCAGGTGACGGAGGATGCGGGGGCGCTGGAGCTTACGTTCCGTGCTGATGTCGCCAACGTCTCGACGGAGCGCTTTGTCGATCCGGACGATCCGTTGCGCGAGATCTGCCTTGTGGAGGCCTGGTCGACGCTCTGGGAGCGCTGGTTCTCCGGCCCGCATACACAGGCCGCCCGGCTCGAGGCGGAGGGCGGTAAGCCGCTCACCGTTCTCTATAGCGAAAACGACGGCACGGAGGCCGTTTATCTCGCGGGAAAGCCGATGGCCTCCGGCGGCATGATCGCCCTGCCGTCCCTGACGCTCAATTACTATGCCTTTGTAGCCCTGATCGTTCTGGCAGCCGCCGTGTTCGTCCGCATCATTGTGCGGAAAAAGCCGCGTGCCTGCGTCTGGACGGAGCGCGTGATCCTGCTGCCGGTCGCCTATCTGCTGGCGCACGTCATCCTTCTGGGGCTCACTGCCACGACCTATTCTCTGCCGCATGATTTTGTCTTTGTGTTCTGCGCGGCGCTGCTGCTGTACTGCGCGCTGCTGCTCCTGCACGGGCTGATCCGCGACGCGCTCGAGCGCAGAAAGCGCGCCTGATACCCGCTCAGCGGCGCTCAGGAAACGCTGCTGCAGAAGTATCAAAATACAAATATGTAAAGGACCGCTGCGGCGACGCAGCGGTCCTGGCTTGTTTATTCGCGATAGCCCTTCATCATTTCCTGAAACAGCTCATACGTCGACGGCGGCGTATAGGTGATGGCGTTTGCACCTGCCTCGATGGTGCGCAGGATACTCTCGCCGGTCTTGCCGCCCGTTGCGATGATGGGCACGTCCGGCAGGGCCTTGCGGGCCTCCCGTACCAGCTCCGGCGTCTGCGCAGCGGCTGCGATGTTCAGAATGGAGGCTCCAGCCTCGATGCGCGCCTCGAAGTCCGTGCCGAATTTCGTCACGGTGATGACGGTCGGGATATCGATCACGCCGGAGACCGCGCGGAGATTCAGATTGTTGATCGGCGCATTGAGCACAACGCCCATCGCGCCCTGCGATTCGACGTCGCGCGCAAGCTGCACCGTGCGCAGGCCGCGCGTCGTGCCGCCGCCGACGCCGCAGAATACGGGGACATAGGAATATTTGATGATCGCGTCGCTGATGGCCTGCTGCGGCGTGAATGGATAGACGGCAAATACGGCATCCGCGTCACAGTTCCGGATAATGGCCAGATCGGTCGTGAATACGAAGCTCTTCAGCCTTCGGCCGTTGACGATGATGCCGCTTGCTTGATAGATCTCCTGCGGCATGCGCAGGATGTGGCGCAGGCGGCTGTCGATGTTGGGGGGCTGCTTTTCCATACAAGAGTCCTCCTGTCTCTTTTTTGCCAGTATACCACGAAATTATGAATACTTTGAGAACAAATCATTTCCGTTCTGCCTTACTCTGCTGCGGAAAGCGCACGGCGCAGAAAATCGCGGTAGGCTTCCGCCGCCGACGCCGGGAACACGATCTCCGCCCGGCCGCCGAAGCCTGCGAGCCAGCCGAGGAACGTCGGTGAAACGGAGATATCCGCCTGAAAGACAAAGTGGTCCGGCCCGTCCGGCACGAGCAGGCGGTCACGGCCGAAGCGGTCGAGCACAACGCCTGCCAGCGAGTTTTCAAACCGCAGCTTCATGCGGCACTGCTCCCCGCGGAACATGCCGAACACCTGCTGGGAATAGACGGCCGGGTCAAAGGAGCGCGTCTCGTCGTTGCTCTCGCGCGGGACGCCCGTCGCCGTGATCTCCGTCATCTTGTCCACGCGGTAGTGCGTCAGGCCGTGCGGCGCGCCGTAGGCCACGAGATAATAGTTCTCATCCTCCCAGCACAGCGCGATGGGGCTTGCCTCATAGGTCTTCGGCCGGAAGCGGCGCCGACCCTGCAGATCCCAGTCAAAATAGCGGAACGTGATGCGGCTGTTCCCGGCGATGGCCGCATGCAGCGTATCGACATTGCGGCAGACGTCCTCGCTGCCGCTTTTGGCGCGGCCGGTAACGACGACCTCGCGCCGCAGCAGCTCCGCTTCGTGCGCGCTCGAGAGGGCGGCGAGCTTGCGGATCAGGGCCATGGACTCCTTTTCGGAGAGGAACCGCGCCGCCTGCACGGCGTCGACGAGCAGCTTCAGCTCTGAAAGGGCGAAATCACGCTCCGGCACATAATAGCCGCCGTTTTTGCCGCTGACCTTGCGAATTTCCATGCCGTAATCGCGCAGGGTGTCCAGATCATCATAGACGCTTTTGCGCTCCGCACGGATGCCCTCGCCCTCCAGCGCGGCAAGAATCTGCTGCATGGACACCGGGTGCTGCTCGTCCGTGTGGCTGCGCAGATAATCGCGAAGGATGAGGAGCTTCAGCTTCTGCCGTTCCGATTTTGCCATGGTACTCTCACCTCTGCTGTCAACATACCACACCGGCGCCATAAATTGCAAGCCCCGTTTTGGGAAATGGAAAAAAATTTCCCGCAGGGCTTCTCTGCTTGACGATTCCGCCGCTTCGTGGTATCCTAGAATAGAATATCATGACACGAGGATACGCTATGAAGCTGAATCGCAATGAAAAATATGTCAAATGGGGTCTCACGGCCTTTCTTGTGATCGTCGCCGCCGGACTGTTCTGGCTCGTTTTCTCCAACCTGCGCGGCTTTTATGATCTGATCGTCGAATTCCTCAACATCATCGCCGCTCTGCTCTACGGCTGCCTGTTTGCCTATCTGATGAATCCCGTTATGAAGGTCACGCAGCGGATCATGGACAAGCTGCTTGCCAAACGGAACCTCAGCGATCGGATGGCCGCGCGCATCAGCAAGATCACCGGGATCTGCGCTGCCGTGCTGGTGTTCTGCCTTGCGGTCTATGCACTCATCGCTCTTATCGTGCCGAACCTGATCGCAAGCATCGAGGAGCTGCTGCAGCCCGAAAAGCTCGAAAGCTATTATGCGACCATCAGCAAGTGGTTCCGCGGCATTTTCACGAACAGTGACATCCAGTCCTTCCTGGAAAAGACCGTCGGCGACCCGCTGGAAATGGTCATCGGCTGGCTGAAGAAGCTCGATTACAGCGTGATCGTCACGAGCCTGACGAGCTCGGTCTACAGCGTTGTGATGGTCATCTTCAATATCCTGCTCGGCATCGTCGCGGCCGTGTATATCCTGATCTTTAAGGAAGAGCTCTGTGCGCAGGCCAAGAAGGTCACCGTGGCGGTCTTCAGTCGCCAGCATGCCGATCGCCTGCTGGAGCTGGCCCGCCGGACGAACAGTATCTTCGGCGGCTATGTTATGGGCAAGATCATCGACGCCGTGCTCGTCGGCGTCATCACCTACTTCGGCGTGCTGTTCATGGGCATGCCCTATGCGGCGCTCATCGGCACGATCGTCGGCGTGACGAACATCATTCCCTTCTTTGGCCCCTTCCTCGGTGCGGTGCCCTCGGCCCTGCTCCTGATGATCGACAAGCCCGTCAACGCCCTGTATTTCTGCATTTTCATTCTCATTCTTCAGCAGGTCGACGGCAACATCATCGAAAACCGCATTCTGGGTGAAAAGCTCGGCATTTCGGACTTCTGGGTGCTCGTTGCCATTCTGGTCTTCGGCGGTATCTTCGGCTTTGCCGGGATGCTTCTTGGCGTGCCGGTCTTTGCCGTGCTCTACACCGTCATCGGTGACCGCGTCAACAAGCGCCTTGCCCGTAAGCGCCATCCCCTGCAGACGAGCCTGTACTATACGATCCGCACCGTGGACGACCTGCCGCCTGTGACGGAGCCGAGCTACACGAGCGCTGCCGAGGAGCCTGCCTACGAAACACAGATCGACCCGGACGACGATATGGAGATTGACGATCCGGATTATGACGATATCCCCGGCTGAGCCGGAAAGGAGGAATCCATGGACGCATTTTTTGCCTCTGCCGCCGAATACTTCCAGGGAAGCGGCTCCGGCTTTGTCTCGGTGTTCTGCACCGTGTGGCGCTACCTTGCGCCGGTGCTGGCCGTGCTGCTGCTGTGGCGCTGTGCCCGGCCGCTGCTGAAATTCCGGCGGGAGCCGGAGACGTGGGCATGGCTCGTCATGCCGGACGGCAATCAGCTCCCTCTGACACACTGGGAGAATATCCTCGGCCGCGCGAAGGGCTGCGACATCGTCGTGGACTTCCCGACCGTTTCGCGCACGCACGCCGTCCTCACGCGCTATGATGACGGCAGCTGGTCCGTCACGGACATCGGCTCACGCGGCGCAGTCACGCTCAACGGCGAGCCGGTCCAGATGGCTGCCGTAAACTACGGCGATACCATCTCGCTCGGCGGCGTGGACATGGTGCTTGCACCCGTCACGCAGTCCGAGCTCGAGGAGCAGCTTGCCAGCCGCACGCGCCCGGCCCATCAGTCCTCCCCTGCGCTGACCCTGTTTCTGCTGACGGTCTTCCAGCTCCTGACGACGCTGCAGCTCTGGATGGGCGCGGAGGCCGAAACGGCCCAAACGGTCGTGCTGAGCTTCCTCGGCCTGCTGGCCGTGGGCTGGCTGCTGTTTGCCGTGCTGCGCATGATGCGCCGCAGCGGCTACGAGGTGGAAACGCTGGCCTTTTTCCTCAGTACGCTCGGCTTTGCCGTCATCGCCTCGGATAACCCAGCCAATCTTACAAAGCAGCTCATCTGCCTGCTCGGCGGCATCGTGATCTATCTGATCATCGGCTGGTCGCTGCGCGACCTGTCCCGCGCGAAGAAGTTCCGCTATCTGGCCGCCGTCGGCGGCATGCTCCTGCTGCTCGTCAATCTGGTGTTCGGGCAGGAAAATAACGGTGCACGCAACTGGATCTCGCTTGGCGGCATCTCGTTCCAGCCGTCCGAGCTGGTCAAGCTCTGCTTCCTCTATGTCGGTGCATCCACGATGGACCGCATCGTAACGAAGCGGAACCTGTTCCTGTTCATTGTCTATTCCGCCGCCATCTGCGGCTGCCTTGCCCTGATGAACGACTTCGGCACGGCGCTCATCTTCTTCGTCGCGTTCCTCGTCATCGCCTTCCTGCGTTCCGGCAGCTTCGCCACGGTCACGCTGGCCTGCGCTGCCACGGGCTTTGCAGGAGTTCTGGCCGTTCGCTTCCGGCCGCATATCCTGCGCCGCTTTGCAACATGGGGCCACGCGTGGGAATATGCCTCCGCGGGCGGCTACCAGCAGACGCGCGCCATGATGTGCATCGCCTCCGGCGGCCTGTTTGGCCTCGGCGCAGGCAACGGCTGGCTCAAATATGTCTTTGCGGCGGATACGGACCTCGTTTTTGCTTTCCTCTGTGAGGAATGGGGCCTGATCATCGGCCTAAGCGCCGTTGCGGTCATCGTGATTCTTGCGGTGTTTACCGTCCGCTCGGCCAAGGTCGGCCGCAGCAGCTTCTATACCATTGCCGCCTGTGCCGCCGTGGCTATTCTGACCATCCAGACCATTCTGAACGTGTTCGGCACGATGGACCTGCTCCCGCTGACCGGCGTGACGTTCCCGTTCCTTTCCAACGGCGGCTCGAGCATGCTGGCCTCGTGGGGCCTGATCGCCTTCCTCAAGGCGGCGGACACGCGCCAGAACGCCAGCTTCGCGGTCCGCACCGCAAAGGCAGAGGAGGTGGAGCCGCTTGAATAAGCTCGCAAAACGCGCGTGGTTCGCACTTGCGCTGGCAGGCGTGCTCCTGCTGGGCATGGGCGTGATCGTGGTGCGCTACTTTATCGATTCGCCGGATTGGGTCACGTTCCAGAACAGCCCCCATGTCTATACGGACGGCGTCATGAACAGCGGTAAGATCGTCGACCGTGGCGGCGCCGTCGTGCTCGATGCCACGAACGGCAAGTCCTATGCCGACAGTGCCCCGCTGCGCCGCAGCATGCTGCACCTGCTCGGCGACCGGGAGGGCAATATCACGCCTTTCCTGCTGCAGGAATACGGCTCGGAGCTTGTCGGCTTCGACCGCATCAACGGCACCTATTCCACCGGCAAGCGCGAGGGCCAGATGATGCTGACCGTAAGCGCAGATGTGCAGCGCACGGCGCTGGCCGCGCTGGACGGCCGCAAGGGCACCGTTGGCGTCTATAACTACAAGACGGGCGAAATTCTCTGCGCCGTCTCCTCCCCAACTTATGATCCGGACGATGTGCCGGATGTGGAGGGCAATCCCGAGACCTATGAGGGCGTGTATGTCAACCGCTTCCTGCATGCCACCTATACGCCCGGATCCGTCTTCAAGCTCGTTACGGCTGCGGCCGCGCTCGACGAGATCCCGGATATCCTCTCCCGCACGTTCACCTGCGAGGGCAGCGCCGTCATCGGCGGCGAGACGATCCAGTGCAACGGCGTGCACGGCACACTGAATTTTGAGGAAGCGCTGGCCCACTCCTGCAACGTCGTTTTCGGCGAGATCGCAGCGGAGCTCGGCCCAAAGACGCTGATGCGCTATGCCGAGCAGGTCGGCGTCACGCGCCGCTACAGCTTTGACGGCACGACGACGGCCGCCGGGAGCTTTGATGTCTCCAATGCGGCGGAATCCGAGCTGGCGTGGGCCGGCATCGGCCAGTATACGGACCAGATCAACCCCTGCCAGTATATGACCTATATGGGCGCGATCGCAAACGGCGGCTCCGCCGCGGAGCCATTCCTCGTAAAGGAGGTCACCTACGGTGATTCGGTCAAGTACAAGGCCTCCACAAGCTCCACAGGACGTCTGCTCGACAGCACGACGGCGGGCCGCCTTGCGGACATGATGCACAATGCCGTCGTCAACGTCTACGGCGAGTGGAACTTCGCCGGACTTTACGCAGGCGGAAAGTCCGGCACGGCAGAAAACGGCGGTGGGAAGGCTGCCAACGCTGTCTTTGCAGGCTTCCTGCAGGACAGCGACTATCCCCTCGCCTTCATCGTCGTGGTCGAGGAGGGCGGCGGCGGCGCGTCGGTCTGCACGCCGATCCTCAGCCAGGTGCTCAGCGCATGCGTCGTCGCCATGGACGCCGATTAAGCAAAAAAGCTCCGCAGGATGGGTAAATTCCTATCCTGCGGATTTCTTATACATTTTCGTTCATCCGGCGGGACAGCTCACCGAGGTGCTTGGAAAGATAGATGAGCTCCGGCGAGAGCTTCGTCAGTTTCCCGTTCTCCACGACGTAATTTTCGATCGTCACGGCGGAGAGGTCCATCATCCGCCGCAGCTCGTTCTGGATGTAGTGCATCTGCACGCAGTGCGGCGAGCGGTCGACCGTCGCAAAGCGCAGCGTGCGGATCTTGCCGGTGTAGAGCATGGCGCTGATCTTCGTGATGGCCATATTGATATGGGTCTGTTCGAGGCACAGCTCAAACACATGGCCGGACGATGCGCACAGCTGCGCAAAGCCCTCCGGCTCCATGTCCGGCAGGCAGCTGCCGACGATCAGCACCGATTCGCCGACGTCATAGACGTTTGTTTTCATCAGCTCTTTCATGATTTTCTCTCTCCCTTAATCCAAAACATCAAACAGCGCGCCGTCCAGCGTCAGCACATCGTCCATAGGGATGTCCGTTCCGTCCAGAAGGCGGATGCGGCGTGCAATGAGATCGATCTGCTTCACGATCCCGCTGACGGTCTCGTAGGCTCCGCCGGATTTCCGTTCATCCGGCCGGAACCGGGTCAGGCGGACCTCCGGCTGCTCCTCCAGATGCTCCTGCAGCAGACGGAAACGCCGGTCCAGCGCGGCCAGCTCCGCTTCTGCGGGGTCGATCCGCTCCTGCGTGAGGCGCGCGTTTTCCCGGATGGCCGCGTCGTAGCCGGTCAGGGCTGCAAACGGCGCGAACTGCGCCGCGCGGTCGGCCATTGGCATGGGCGGGTGCTTTTTGGAGATATGGTGCGGCAGGTGCAGGATCGCGTCATATTTTCCGGTCATGTATTCCTCCTCATGCCTTATGCCCGCCGATCTGGGCGTTTCGCTCGCGGGCCGTTGCGCCCTCCTCCAGACTCATGCCCTTGAGAATGGCGTTTTTGCCGAATTTCTTCTTGATGGCCAGCGTCGTCTCCTGCAGCTTCTTTTCGCGCGCCAGCGCCGCCTGCTTTGCCTCGCGCCGGGCGTCCTCGGCGGCAAGATCGGTGAACAGGTCCAGCTGCTCCATCTCCTCCGGCTGCGCCTCGTCCTCCGGGACGATGTGCGCAGCGACGAGATACATGCGCCGGACGAGCAGTGCGCCGTCTACGATGCGGTCAAACAGGGCGGAGGCTGCTTCCATGATCCGCCGTGTGGAGGACGACGGTGCGTCGAGCTTCTGCGCGCCATGCGCGGCCTTCGGCACGCGCCGCCCGTAGCGGTCCTGCTCCACCGGGCCGGAATAGGCCGTGCGTCGGGCCGGGTCCGTCAGATTTTCAATGTCATAGCCGACCGTCAGCACGACCTGGTCCGTCACGAGGCCCTTTTCCACCAGCTCCAGCGAGAGCTGATCCGCCATTTCCCGCAAAACGAGCCGCGCCTTTGCCGCCTCATAGGGGCAGCTCAGCACCTGACCGGAGCTCAGGCTGTTCTCGGACGGGCGGTAGGCCTTGATGGACGGGACGGTGCAGGGCTCCCAGCCCCACGCGTGGTCGATGAGCAGCTCCGCATTCTTGCCGAACAGGCGGTAGAGCAGCTCCTCGTTCTGCTCGGAGCAAAGCGCGACGTCCCCCATCGTGAACATGCCGTGCGTCTCGAGCCTGCGGGCGATGCCGCGGCCGACGCGCCAGAAGTCCGTCAGCGGCCGGTGTGGCCAGAGCTCCCTGCGGAATTTCATTTCATTGAGCTCTGCGATGCGCACGCCGTTTTCATCAGCCGGGATGTGCTTTGCCACAATGTCCATGGCGACCTTGGCGAGGAACAGGTTCGTCCCGATGCCGGCCGTCGCCGTGATGCCGGTCGTTTCGAGTACGTCGCGGATGATGGTCTGTGCCAGCTCATGGGCGGTGCAGTCATAGGGATAGTCCGTCACATCGAGGAAGACCTCGTCGATGGAATAGACGACGATGTCTTCCGGTGCGATATATTTTCGGTAAATTTCGTAGATGCGCGTACTGTATTCCATATAATAGGCCATGCGCGGCGGCGCGATCACAAAGTCCACCGCCAGCGCAGGGTCGCGCTGCAGCGCGGAAAACTGATGCGAGCTGCCGGTCAGCGTTCTGCCCGGCGCGCGCGCCTGCCGCCAGGCGTTGACCTCGCGGACGCGCTGCCGCACCTCGAACAGCCGCCCGCGGCCGGAGATGCCATAGCTCTTGAGTGTCGGCGTGACGGCAAGGCAGATCGTCTTGTCCGTCCGCGACTCATCCGCCACAACGAGATTCGTGTTCAGCGGGTCCAGCCCCCGCTCGCGGCATTCCACGGAGGCATAGAACGATTTGAGATCAATGGCAAGATAGGTGCGCTGCTTCATCGTTTCCTCCCCGTCGTTTTCTGCTATTTTACCATATCGGCAAAGAGATTACAACACCAGCACAAAGAGCCGTGGCGAAACGCCACGGCTCGATGCATACATTAAAGTTCAATTCTCCTCCAGCAGGCCGAAGCCTGCTACGGCCGAGGCCGGGAGCGAGAAGACGATGGCGCCTGCGTCGCTGTCCGGCCCAGCCTTGCGCAGAATGGAGCGCATGATCTCGGCCTTCTGCCCCGCCGCAGAGACAATAAGAATGACCTCCTTCTCCGCCGCGATGGAGATGTTGTAGAATTTCGGCGCGCCCTTTGCGCCGGTCCCCTTGCCGTGAAGGACCGTGCCGCCTCTGGCCCCGGCTGCGCGTGCCGCGTTCATCACGGCGTCCGTGCCGCCCTCGTTTGCAATGGCGATGATCAGCTCATAGGCGCAGCTCAGGTCCGGCGTGTATTTCGGGCTTCTCCCGCCGTTCAGATATGCCACCGTATTTCCTCCTCCCACACTTTTGATCGGCACGGCGATGACGATGCCGTGCCCCGGCACGCCGATGTGCAGCCGCCGCTTCTGCGCCGCAATCAGTGCGGCTGTTTTCTCCGCGTCGGCGATCGTCAGTACAACGCGGCGTTCATTCGATTCAATGCCGAGCAGGTCGAGCATGCTCTGCACGGCCGTCCCGCGCCCATGGAGCGTGACGGTCAGCGGCAGGCCGAGCCCTTCGCACAGGTCCGTGAGGATCTCAAGCCGCTCCGGCGCGATGATGGAGATCACATAATTCATGCCGCATCCTCCCAAAGCTCCACAATGTCGAAGTCGCCATAGTGCTCCGGGGCCACGGCTGCGCGCTTTGCCCGGCGCTCATAGAGGAAGCCGACGGCCTGAATGGACAGCAGCGGCATCATGGCGACAAGGGCCACCACGCCGAAGGCGTCGCGCAGGATGTTGCCGCCGAGCGCGCTGCTTGCGCCCATGACGAACTGGAGCATGAATGTTGCCGTCATTGGGCCGGAGGCCACGCCGCCGGAGTCGAAGGCGATGGCCGTGTAGATGTCCGGCACGAAGAACGACAGCGCCAGCGCAATACCGTAGCCGGGCACGAGGAACCACAGAATGGAGATGCCGGTCAGCACGCGCAGCATGGAAAGACCCATGGCCAGCGCAATGGCGACGGAGAGGCTGCGCTGGATGACCTTGCCGGGGATCGCGCCTGCGCTGACGCTCTCGATCTGCTTTTCCAGCACACCGACGGCAGGCTCGGCCGAGATAATGAACCAGCCAAGCACCATGGCGAGCGGAACGAGCAGCCAGCCGTGCACGGCCAGCTCTGCGCCCAGCTCCGCGCCGAGCGGCGAAAAGCCGACGTTCACGCCGGTGAGGAACAGGACAAGACCAACGTAGGTATAGAGAATACCGATGAGGATCTTGGCAAGGCTGCGGCCCGGCAGGCGCAGCAGCGTGACCTGAAACAGGAAGAAGATCGCCACGATCGGCAGCATGGAGATCGCCATTTCCATGAGGTAAAGCGGAATGGAGGCGAGGAACGCGCTGCCGATGGCAGTTGAGCTGCCGAACGAGGCCGAGCTGAGGTCGGCAACGGCGTTGCTGCCCTGATAGAAAAAGCCAAGGATCAGCACCGCGAGGATCGGCCCGACGGAGCACAGCGCCACAAGGCCGAAGCTGTCAGCCTCCGCGCGGCGGTCGCTTCGGATATTCGACACGCCGAGGCCCATGGCGAGAATGAACGGCACGGTCATGGGGCCGGTCGTCACGCCGCCGGAGTCAAAGGCAATTCCGAGAAAATCGGGGTCTGAAAAGGCGGCCAGCAGGAAGATGAGCGCATAGCAGCCGATCAGCAGCCAGCGCAGGTTCGCGCCCGTGACGATGCGCAGCATGCACACGGCCATAAACAGGCCGACGCCCACGCCGACCGTGAGCAGGAGCACTGTGCTGCTGATATGCGGCACCGTTTCCGCCAGCACCTGCAGGTCCGGTTCGGCCACGGTGATGGCAAAGCCGAGCGCGAAGCTCACGCCGAGGATGAGCGGCAGATTCTTTGTGCGCGTCAGCGCCGTGCCGATCTTGGTGCCGATGGGCGTCATGGACTGCTCCGCGCCGAGCGAGAACAGGCCCATGCCGACGACCAGCATCACGCCGCCGATGAGAAAACTCAGGAGCAGGTCCGGCTTCATCGGCGCTGCAGTCAGACACAGCAGAACGACGATCAGAACGATCGGCAGCACGCAGTGTGCCGATTCGGCGACCTTTTCTCGCACGGCAGAGCGGTCCTCCCGCCAGTCGATGGGTCTTTTCAAACGGTTCCTCCCTTCTCGAGCAGCTTGCGCTGCAGTCGGACATATTCCGCCGCCTCCTCCGGGCTGAGCGCCGACAGAAGGACGGAGACCTCATCCAGCACCGCGCCCAGCCGCTCCCGGATGCATGCAGCGCCGTCCTCCGTGAGGACGACGTCCACACGGCGCACATCGGCGGCATCCGGCGTGCGGACGATCCAGCCCTTGGCCTCCAGATGCTTCAGCAGGGCGGCGATGCGCGCGGAGCTGGCATACAGAGAGCGGCTCAGCTCGGACGGCCCTGCCGTTCCGCCGTGGCGCAGCAGGAAATGCAGGACAAAATATTCGCCGCCGGACATCTCGTCCAGCCCGCGGACGGCAGGAAGATGGTGCAGCGCTGTCCGGAACGACAGCAGCTCGGCTGCAAGTGCGGAATAGTCCATGGTCTTTGTTGGTTCTCCTTATATTGCTAACACTATTAGCAATATAATACCATACCAAACCAGAAAAGGCAAGCCTTTTTCACCGCTGCAGCGACATTTGACTTTCCTCTGCCCATATGGTATACTAGCAGAGAAGAACCGGAGAAAATATCGGTGGAGGAGGCCTTCCATGAAAAAATGCTTGCTTGCCCTTGCGCTGCTTTTTGCTGTCCTGCTGAGCGGCTGCGCCATCGTGCAGACGACGGATCTGGCCGATTACGGCAACACTGGCGGCGAGACCTGGCACGGCAGCGCCGTTTTTGACCTGCTCTCCAACCTGACCTCTACCGGCGATGCGGACGGTACGCAGAGCGCTGCGCCGCCGCGCATGCAGGAGCTCTTCCCAATCTTCCCGCCCGATGCGCTGCTGCAGCGTGCGCAGGACCGGGATTACCACCATCTCTATCGCTATACGCTCCTGCAGGACGAGCTGTTCACGCGCCTGTCCTGCCGCTATTCCGCCGCGGACTATCAGGCGGAGGTCGACCGCCTCGCGGCGCTCGGCGCAACCTATGACACGACGCTCTTCCGCCTGCCCGCCTATATCTGGATGCTCCACGACACGGACAACTCCGAATATGTCCTGCTGGAGGAATCCACGCGGACGATCCACTACATTGCCTGCCAGACGGACGAGCTGGCTGCCCTTGCCATGCCCGAGGGCTGGTATCCCGGCGAGTCGCTCCGGGCCGTCCGCATCGCGCCGCCCGAGGGAAAGGAGAATGCATCATGACCTGCCCGCAGTGCGGCACCGAGAATGCCGCTGACGCCCGCCTCTGCCGCCATTGCGGCGCAACGCTGCCGGAGGGCCCGCAGCCCGTTCCCCTGCGTCTGCAGCATGTGGCTGCATCCCGCCTGTGTCTGCTCACGGCGACGGTCTCCACGGTGGGCCTTGTCCTGTTCCTGTTGCTGACACTGCTGTTCCCCGCCATGCAGCACGGCTTCCACGAGCTTGCCGCCTCTGTCGGCGTTCTCCTGCCGAAGGACTGCCGCCTGTTCGGCGGCGCGGCGTTTTTCTTCTTCCTGCCGTCCGCTGCCCTGTGCGCCGGTCTGTGGCTGGCATGGCGCGCGGCGCGGAAGGAAGAGCCTGTTCCGCTGACGGCCTATCGCGCGTTTCGTGCGGCTGCCTGGATGGAATTCGTGCTACTGACGGTCCTGTGCCTGCCGCTGCACCTATATCTCTTCCCCTTCCACCTGCCGGACTTTGCGCGGTCGCGCGTGCTGAGCGGCTATATTGGTCTGCTGGTCATCTGGGCGATCAGTCTGGTGTATTTCTGCGTGAGCCGCCGCTTTCTGCGGGCTCTCGGTTGGCGCACCCTGCGCGAAAAGCAGGGCCCTGGTCCGTGCAGCGTGATGCTCGGCATCAATGTACTTCTTGCGCTTGCCATGGTGCTCGGCGCATTCTCCGGCCTTTTTTCGGAGAGCCTGTTCTCCGGCTTTTTCCCGCTGGCCTTCTTTGATGGCCTGTGCCGCGGCGGCGGGCGGCTGCTTGCCGTGCTGAGCCTGCTGGTGTGGGCGGCGATCCGGGTGCTGCTGGCTCTCCTGCTGCTCCGCCTGTGGCCGCTGCTGCAGAAGCCCGAAAAATGATTTGTCAAAATTGCGGTGTGAACGTTGTGTTTGCACCGCAATTTTTTCGCACGAAAACGGCATACTATATCCGAATCAAATGATCGGAGGAACGTTCATGGGAACGAATCATATGGGGCGGCAGAGCATACGCTTTCTGCAGCCGCCGGTCGTGCGCAGCTTTGCCTCCGTCGCCGGGAAAAAGGAGCGCGAGGGGCCGCTCGGCGATCAGTTTACGGCAACGGTGCAGGACACAACATTCGGCGAAAAGAGCTGGGAGCAGGCCGAGCGCCGCATGCAGCAGATGACGCTGGAGCTGGCGCTGGAGAAGGCCGGGCTGACCGATGCGGATCTTGACGCGGCCTTTGCCGGGGACCTGCTGAATCAGTGCATCGGCTCGAGCTTCAGCCTGCGCAACCGCGGCGTGCCGACGCTGGGTCTTTACGGCGCGTGCTCGACGATGGCGGAGTCCCTGCTGCTTGCGGCTATGTCCGTCAGCGGGGGCTTCGCGCGCACGGCGCTGGCCATGACCTCGTCGCATTTCGCCTCATCCGAGCGGCAGTACCGCTTCCCGCTAGGCTATGGCGGGCAGCGCACGCCGACGTCGCAGTGGACGGTCACCGGCGCGGGCGCAGTCCTGCTCGGCGGCGGGGAACGCGGCATCCGCATCACGGCCGCCACGATCGGCAGCATTGTCGACCGCGGCATCTGCGATGCGAACAACATGGGGGCGGCCATGGCCCCGGCAGCCTTTGCGACGCTGCGGGCACATTTTGACGACCTGCACTGTACGCCGGAGGACTATGATAGGATCGTCACGGGCGACCTTGGAAAGCTCGGCAGCGAGCTGCTGCACGGTCTTCTCGAGAAGGATGGCATCCACGCAGACGTGCAGGACTGCGGCGTGATGATCTTCGATGCGCAGCGGCAGGACGTGCACTGCGGCGGCTCCGGCTGCGGGTGCAGCGCCTCCGTTCTGTGCGGGCCGCTGCTTTCCCGTATGGAGCGGGGCGAGCTGCGCCGCCTGCTGTTCTGCGGAACGGGCGCGCTGCTCTCTCCGCTGTCCACCCAGCAGGGCGAGTCGATCCCTGCTGTCTGCCACGCCGTCGTTCTGGAAAGGAGCTGACATGGACTATCTCAAAGCATTTCTGGTCGGCGGCCTGCTGTGCGTCATCGGCCAGATCCTCATCGATCGAACGAAGCTGACACCGGCGCGCATTCTGGTCGCCTATGTTGTAGCGGGCGTCCTGCTTGGTGCCGTCGGGCTGTATGACAAGCTCGTCGATTTTGCGGGCGCGGGCGCGACCGTTCCGCTGACGGGCTTCGGCAATACGCTGGCCCGCGGTATCAAAAAGGCGGTGGACGAGGACGGCGCGCTCGGCATCCTGACGGGCGGCCTGACGGCCTCTGCCGCCGGAATCACGGCCGCCGTGCTCTTCGGGCTGCTTGCCAGTCTCATTTTCAAGCCGAAGGATAAATGAAGCCGCGGCGGTTATACTAATGCCGCGGCAAAACCGCGAAATCAAAATTCAGGAGGCTTTTCCACAATGGAAAACCGCAATCAGAACCAGAAGCAGAATCAGAAGCAAAACCAGCAGAATCAACAGCAGAGCCAGCAGCAGAATCAGAACGAGAACCGCCGCTAAGCAGCAAAATGCCGCCGAGCCCATTCGGGTTCGGCGGCAATGTAATTCTGCTTATTCCTTGATCGTGCCGTCTGCGTGGAACACCGGCAGCTTCTCAAGGTAGATGATGTCGTCGCGGTTCTGGGCGTCGCCCTCGGCGAGGATGGCCATACGGCCTGCGATGATGCCGCCCGCCTCTTCCACGAGCTTCTCAACAGCGGCGAGGGACTCACCGGTGGAGATAACGTCGTCGACGATGAGGATGCGTTTGCCGCGCATGAGCTCGGCATCGGCCTTGTCGAGATAGAGATGCTGCTCTTTGGCCGTCGTGATGGAGTTGACCTTCACATCGAACACGCCGGACATATAGAGCTTCGGCGCCTTGCGCGCGAGGAAATATTTGTTCTGGCCGCTCTGACGAGCCATCTCATAGATCAGGGGGATCCCCTTGGCCTCGGCAGAGATCATGTAGTCGTACTCCGGCGCCTTCTTCAGCAGCGCCTCAGCCGTCTTGACCGTCAGCTCGACGTCGCCGAAAATCACAAATGCACCAATATAGAGGTCGTCAGAAACTTTGCAGATCGGCAGATCCCGCTGGACCCCCGCAATTGTCATGGTATGATACATCGGACATTCTCCTTTTTACTTCCAATTGCTGCGCAACAGCACTTGAATATTATAGCGCGATTCCCGAATCTTGTCAATGCCGAGCCCTTCTTTGCAGAAAAAAAGTTGGGTTTTCCGGCGAATGGGCGGGAATTTTCGTGGAAAGCTATGCGCGAGGTGATAAAGCATGCAAAATGAGATCGAAATGCTCCGCTCCATCCGGCAGAGCACGGAAATGGGCTGCAGCGGCATCCGGGCCGTGCTGCCGGAGGCGCAGAATCCCGCCATGCAGAGCGCACTGCGGAGCCAATGGAAGGAATATGACAGCATCTACGCCGAGGCGGACCGCCTGCTGCGCGAGCGCGGCGTGCGCTTAAGCGGCGTGAATCCGCTGGCAAAATACGGCTCCATGCTCACGGCGAAGCTGCGCGTCCGCAGTAGCCGGAACACGACGGCGAGAATCGCCGAGATGCTCGTGCAGGGCAATACGCGTGGCATGGTCAAGAGTATGCAGAACCTGCGCGCCATGGGCGTGCTGGACCCGAAGGTCTCGTCCCTGTCCACGCGGCTGCTGCAGACGGAGCAGGCCAATATCGAGGAAATGAAGCACTTTCTCTGAGCCGGCTCAGAGCGCGGAGACGGCCGCCTCCAGTGCGCGGATCATCTGTGCAAGCGGCATGGAGGCCACGCCCTGCGGGGCCTGCTCCGGCAGGAAGGGCACATGGATGAACCCGGCGCGGACCGGCGTTTCGGCATAGTGATGCAGGAGTGTGTACAGCAGGTCATTGCAGACATAGGTCCCGGCCGTGTAGGACACGGCGGCCGGGATGCCTTGCGCCTCGATGGCGGCTGTCATGGCGCGCACCGGGACCGTTGCAAAGTAGGCGGTGGGGCCGCCGGGCACGACAGGCTCGTCCTGCGGCTGATTTCCAAGGTTGTCCGCTATGCGCGCGTGGCGCAGGTTGATGCCGACATATTCCGGTGTCACGGCGCTGCGCGTTCCCGCCTGCCCGATGCACAGGACCGCATCCGGGCGGCACTCCGCCGCGCAGGCGAGCGTTCTTGCAGCAGCAAGGCCGAAGACGGTCGGGATCTGCAGCTTCCGGAGCTGCCAGCCGCCGATCTGCTCCGGCAGGGCCTTCACGGCCTCCCATGCCGGGTTGATCGTCTCGCCGCCGAACGGCTCAAAGCCGGTGATCAGAAGCGTTTTCATGCGCGTTCCTCCAGCAGACACACGGCGTGGCAGGCGATGCCCTCGCCGCTGCCCGTAAAGCCGAGGCCTTCCTCGGTCGTCGCCTTGACATTGACTGCCTCCGTGCCGAGCAGGGCGCGCAGGCGCTCCTGCATGGCAGAAATGTATGGCCGGAGCTTCGGCCGCTGGCATAGGACGGTGATATCGGCGTTGCCGACGGCAAAGCCCACCGCATGCACGCGGCGCACGACCTCCTCCAGCAGCAGAAGGCTCGAAATGTCCTTGTACTGCGGGTCGTTATCCGGAAACAGCAGGCCGATGTCGCCGAGGCAGGCTGCGCCGAGCAGGGCGTCCATCAGAGCGTGCGTGAGCACGTCCGCATCGGAGTGACCGTCCAGCCCGCGCTCGAACGGAATTTCCACGCCGCCGAGGATGAGCTTGCGCCCCGGAACGAGGCGGTGTACATCATATCCGTGTCCGATCCTCATGTCGTTCTCCCCTTCCAGATCGCCTCTGCGATGCGCAGATCGATCGGTGTTGTGATCTTCAAATTTTCGACATCGCCGGGCGTCAGGCGCACCGGCCTTCCGGCAGCCTCCATGGCGGAGCAGTCGTCCGTGAGCGGCAGCCCCTGCGCGATGGCCCAGCGGAGCACGGAGCGAATTTCCTCCGTCCGGAAGACCTGCGGCGTCTGGACGGCAAACAGCGTGCTGCGGTCCGGCGTTTCAAGCACAAGGCCGCTTTCGGCGCGCTTGATGGTGTCGTGAACAGGGACGGCAGGCGCTGCGGCCCCGCAGGAGACGGCAGCGGAAACAGCCTGCGCGATCACCTCATTCGTGACGAGCGGACGCGCACCGTCATGAATGGCGGCATAGGGCATGGCTGCCGCAGAAAGGCCGCACAGGACGGACTCCGCCCGCGTTTTCCCGCCGGGAACGACGGAAACGGGCTTGGAAAGTCCTTCGCACAGGGCCTGCACGGCCTCCAAGCGGTCTGCACGCGTAACAACGATCAGCTCTGTGATCTCGGGCGCAGATGCCAGCGCTTCGACCGTCCGGCGCAGGACGGGTACGCCGTCCAGAGGAGCCAGAAGCTTGTCGATGCCCTGCATACGCTGCGCGCTGCCGGCTGCGACGATAACGGCCGAGCAGCGGATATCTCCCCCGCTCACAGCGCCATCACCGTTTTCTTGAATTCCGCGCCTCTGACCATAAAGTTCTTGAAGCGGTCAAAGGCGGCGCTCGCCGGGGACAGCAGCACGATATCACCGGGCTTTGCCTGCTGCGCAGCGGCGTGAACGGCATCATAGAAATCCGGAATTTCGAGGATCTCCGGCGCATCCGGAACGGCGCGGGCCGCGGCTGCGATCTTCGGGCCGGTCGCGCCGGTGCAGACGAGGAGCTTGACGTGCGCTGCGATCTCCGGGCCGAGCACGTCATACGGAATGTGCTTGTCATAGCCGCCCGCGATAAGAATGACCTTCTCGGAGAAGCTGCGCAGGCCCGCGATGGTGCGGCTCGGGGACGAGGCGATGGAGTCGTTATAGAACTTTACGCCGTCCTTTTCGCGCACGAACTCGATGCGGTGCTCCACACCGCCGAAGTTCCGCGCGACATAGCGGATATCCTCATCCGAGGCCAGCCCTTCGACCGCGAGGATGGCTGCCATGTAGTTTTCCACATTGTGCAGGCCGGGAATTTTGATCTCCTCCTGCCGCACGACGGATACGCCGTCGCGCCGGATCACGCCGTCCCGGAAGCTCGCACCGTGCGCAGGGACGGTCTGCCGCGAGAACATCCGGACCTCTCCGGCGGCTTCCGGTGCAAACCCGGCCGTGATGGTGTTGTCCGCGTTCAGGATGAGCACGTCCTGCGCGGTCTGCCGGGTGAAAATATGTTTTTTTGCGTCGATGTACTCCGCCATGTCGCGGTGTACGTCGAGATGGTTTGGCGCAAGGTTCGTCACGACGGCGATGTGGCAGCTGTGGCGAAGGTCCATAAGCTGGAACGAGCTCAGCTCCAGCACGACGAGGTCGTCCGGCGTCATGTGCTCCGCCTGATCGAGCAGCGGCGTACCGATATTGCCGCCGGTCCAGACGCGATGGCCTGCATGCTTCAGGATTTCGGAGATAAGCGTGCTTGTCGTCGTTTTTCCGTCTGAGCCGGTCACGCCGATGATCCTGCAGGGGCAGACCTCGAAAAAGGCCTCCATTTCCGAGGTAAACTGCGTCCCTGCGGCACGCAGCGCCTGCAGCTCCGGCTTTCCCGGGTGCAGACCGGGCGTTCGGAAGGCCACATCGCCGGAGATGCCCGTCAGATAATCATCGCCGAGGTGCAGCTTCGCGCCGAGGCGCTCCAGCTCGAGCACCTCCGGGTCGAGCTTCTCCCGCGGCGTGCGGTCGCAGCCCGTGACGTCAATGCCAAACCGCAGCAGCAGGCGCACGAGCGGCCGGTTGCTTACACCGAGGCCAAGCACCAGCACGCGCTTCCCCTGCAGCCGGGTGAAATATTCCGTTACAGTCATGATCTATGTCCTTCTTTCCCCTGCGCCGCCCGGCGCAGGCGTTGAACTACTCCCATATTATATCCGCTCGGGATAAATTTTGCAATCCGTTTGACATTTCCGCCAAAATAAAGTAAAATAAACACGACTGGGACGGACAGCCGCGCATCTGCGCTGAAAAGCGCCCATGTGAGGAAAGTCCGGGCACCACAGGGCAAGGATAACGGGTAACGCCCGCCGAAGGCGACTTCAGGAAAAGTGCAACAGAGAAATACCGCCCCGCTCGCGGGGTAAGGGTGGAAAGGCGAGGTAAGAGCTCACCCGCCGCATGGGAACATTGCGGCGCTGTAAACTCTATCCGGTGCAACACCGTGGAGGAAGCATATGGCCTGCCCGGCCGCTTCCGAGGGGGTGGCTTGAGCGCAGCGGCAACGCTGCGTCGAGATAGATGGCTGTCGATCACAGAACCCGGCTTATAGTCCCAATCAAACATGAAAAAATGACGCCGAGAGGCGTCATTTTTTTTGCCTGCCGGAAAATCATTCGATTTTCCGGCAAAGGATTGCAGTCTGCTGCGCGCACGATCGCCCGCCGGAGGCGGGCGATCCGCACACTGGCGGACTGAGCTGTATTTTCTCCGACGTACACGCCGCCGGAGAAAATGATTTCAATTGATTCGCCGCCTGCGGGCGGCGAACTCTGCGAGGCCGTTATACACCGCATATGCTGAGATGCTCCGGTGCATCATGGTCGATTCTCTCAGATCAGCGCGAAATGTGCCAGCGCATGGGCCACGCCCTCGTCGTCGCAGTCGTCCGTGACATAGTCAGAGGCGGCCTTCGTCTCCTCGAGCGCATTGCCCATGGCAACGCCAGTACCCGCATAGCGGAGCATTTCATTGTCGTTTTCGGAATCGCCGAAGGCCATCAGCTCGTCCGGTGTCCAACCGTTCGCCTCAGCCATGAAGCGCATCGCAGGCAGCTTGCCGCCCTCGGCAGGGATGATATCCTGCCCATGGATGAACCACTGCGTCGAGCGTGCATGCGGCATGAACGACAGCGGGCCTTCGCGGACCTCCTGCGCCGTCAGAAACATGACGGCCTTGACGACCAGCTCCTGCAGCATGGTATGCAGGTCGCAGCGCTCCGGGATCTCCGTATGGATCTCTGCCATAACGACCGGCACGCGGTCGTTGAAATGGTAATTGAAGCGCGAGCGCTGCTCGCTGACGAGCCACAGCGGGAGCGAACGCTCGTCACAGTAGTCCACAAGGGCACGGACCTCGTCCGGAACCATTGCCACCGTGCGCAGCAGGTTCCAGCTGCCGTCATAGACGATCTGGCCGTTGTTGGTCAGATAGCCGTCAAACGTCATGCCGCGGAGCATCTCCTGCTCCTCCAGCTCGAAGCGGGAGCGGCCGGAGGCCACATAGACGCGAATGCCCTTCTCTCGCAGGGCGCGGATGGCCGCCTTTGTGGAATCCGGGCAGCGCTTGGTCTTCAGCGAGACCAGCGTGCCGTCGATATCAAAAAAAACAGCGCGGATCATCGTGTTCTCTCTTTCTGTGGCTTACAGGCAGGACAGCTCCAGCTTGCCGTCCTGCGCCTGCAGGCCGATCGCCGTGATGGGGTTCTCATAGCTGTCGATGAGCTTTTCGGCGACGACGTCCTCGATGTCCTTCTGGATGGTGCGGCGCAGGTTGCGCGCGCCGTAGGTCAGAGTATAGGACTTCTGTACGAGGTAGTCGATGACGCTCTCATCCCAACGGAGCGCCACGCCGTGCTCTTCAAGGGCAGTTTTCAGCTCACCGAGCATGATGGCGGCGATGCCGCGGAAGTTCTCCTCCGAGAGGCGGTTGAAGCAGATGATCTCGTCGACGCGGTTGAGAAATTCCGGGCGCAGGAATTCGGACAGGGCCTTCATGGCCTTGTCGCGTCCCTGCTCGGTCGCCGTGCGGCCGAAGCCGACGGAGCCGCCCTGCCGGTCGGAGCCCGCATTGGACGTCATGACGATGACAGTGTTTTCAAAATTCACAACGCGGCCCTGCGAATCGGTGATGCGGCCGTCATCCAGAATTTGAAGCAGAATATTCAGTACGTCCGGGTGAGCCTTTTCCAGCTCGTCGAACAGAATGACGGAATAGGGCTTGCGGCGGATCTTTTCCGTCAGCTGGCCCGCCTCGTCATAGCCGACATAGCCGGGGGGCGAGCCGATGAGCTTCGAGACGGAGTGGCGCTCCATGTATTCCGACATATCCAGCCGGATGAGCGAATCGACGGAGTCGAACAGCTCGTTTGCGAGGCACTTGACCAGCTCCGTCTTGCCGACACCGGTCGAGCCGACAAAGATGAACGAAACGGGGTGCTTCTTCACGGCGATGCCGACGCGGTTGCGGCGGATGGCGGCGGCAACGGCATGGACGGCCTCGTCCTGCCCGATGATGTGCTGCTTCAGCCGGTCCTCGAGCTCGCGCAGCTGGGCATATTCCTGCGCGCGAATTTTACTGGCGGGAATTTTCGTCCAAAGCTCGATGATGCGCGCAAGGTTCTCCATGGTCAGGACGGGCGCGGGCTTCGCCTCCAGCTCGGCGATCTCGGCGTCGAGGCGGCAGACGTTGCTGCGCAGCTTGGCCAGACGCTCGAAATTGTCCTGCTGTTCCGTGTCCTCCGTCAGCATCTTGATCTCAAGCTGGTAGTCGTCGCGCTCCTTGCGCTTTTCGGCCAGATCGGAGATCTCCTTGCTGTGCAGGTTCAGATCGGAGCAAGCCTCATCAAGCAGGTCGATGGCCTTGTCCGGCAGGAAGCGGTCCGTGATATAGCGCTCGGAGAGCACGACGGCCTGCCGCGCCATTTCGGGCGGGATGGTCACGCCGTGGAACACTTCATAGTAATGCGCCACGCCGCGCAGGATGGCGACGGCCTCCTCCAGCGACGGCTCATTGACTGTGACAGGCTGGAAGCGGCGCTCGAGCGCGGAGTCCTTTTCGATGTATTTGCGGTATTCGGCAAACGTCGTTGCGCCGATGACCTGAATTTCGCCGCGCGACAGCGCAGGCTTCAGAATATTGGCGGCGTTCATGGAGCCTTCGGCATCGCCCGCGCCGACAAGGTTGTGAACCTCATCGATGACAAGAATGATGTTGCCGCAGGCCTTAATCTCGGCGATGAGGCTCTTCATGCGGCTCTCAAACTGGCCACGGAACTGCGTTCCGGCGACGAGCGACGTCAAGTCGAGCAGATAGACCTCTTTGTCGCGCAGCTTGAACGGGACATCGCCCGCGACGATGCGCTGCGCCAGACCCTCGGCGATGGCCGTCTTGCCGACGCCCGGCTCACCGATGAGGCAGGGATTGTTCTTCTGACGGCGGTTGAGGATCTGCACGACGCGCTCCGTTTCGACCTCGCGGCCGACGACCTTGTCCAGCTCACCGGCGCGGGCACGGCCCGTGAGGCTCAGGCAGTAGGTATCGAGGAACTTGTGTTTCTTCACCTTGGGCTTTTCCGTCTTGCCGTTCTGCGTCTCCTTCGGCTCCTCGCGCGGGGCGACCTCGCCCTGATTGCCGAACAGGCGGTTCATGTGCGGGAATGTCGCCGTGCGGCTGCCGATGTCGTCCTCGTCGGTCTCGTCCGGCTCCGGCTGCATCATGGCCATCATCTCGCCGTTGAGATTGTCCAGATCTTCATCCGTGATGCCCATGCGCTCGACGATGTCGTCGACCTGCTTGATCTTCAGCTCGCGGGCGCACTTCAGGCATAGGCCCTCGTTCGTGCTCACGCCGTTTTCGACCTTCGTAATAAAAATCACAGCGATGTTCTTCTTGCATCGGCTGCAGATGGTAGGTTTCATAAGCTCACTCCTCCCGGAAGCAGTCGCGCCTCCGTAAAAGTCCCGCCTTGCGGGCGTTTTCCTGCTTACGGCAGGAACAGGCTTGCCGTTCCGGTACCGGCCAGCAGGGCCGTTCCGTCCGAACGGGCAAGAATGCAGACGGCCGTGCCGTCCTGCTCCGTCTGGGCGACGGGCACCAGCGCGCTCGTGTAGAGCAGCGCTTTTTCAGCCGTCAGAATGCCGACATAGCTGCCGCAGGCCGAAAGGCTGACCGGCATGAAGCTCAGCGACAACTGCGCCAGAACGCTGCCGTCCGGCTGCAGCGTGATGAGCTCTGCGCGGCTGGAGGTCTCATAGGGATCGACCAGCACGGTCACAAAGCCGTCTCCGCCGAAGTGATAGTCGGCGATGCGGCCGTTCTCCGCGACATAAGCGCCGCGCTCTGTGCCGTCTGCCGCAAAGAACCGGACCCTGTCCTCCGAAACGGCGCAGACGACGCTGTCCGTCACGAAGGCGATATCATAGGGCATCTCCGAGCCGAGTGCGCACTCGGCGGCAATTTCCTCGCTGTCCGTGCGATAGAGCTGCAGCGAGGCAGAAAATGTGATGTCCGCCTGCCCGAGCGCGACCGCAGCTGCATGGCTGCCGTCCGGCGAGACGGCGCAGGCGCTGAGATAATGCGACTTTGTGCTGCGCTTATACAGCAGGCTGCCGTTCGGGTCATAGACCTGCAGCAGCGAGCGGCCGCTGTCCCCTGCCGTCAGCATGGCGCTGTAGCCGCCGGAGGACAGGTCGGCATCAAAGATCGTCTGTTCCGGGGTCTGCGAAAAGACGGCGCTGCCGCTCTTGTCCAGAACGGTCAGGTAGTTCCCGCCCGCGTCATAGCACAGCAGGCGGTCCTGCCCTGTGCAGATGACGGGAGCGGTCATGGCATGCTGCTCGGAGCCGAGCTGCTTGCCCTCCTCGGAAAACAGGGTCACGCTGCTTCCGGTGGCAACGCCGAGACCGCCGTTCAGCTGGCCATAGGCCGTGCTGCCAAGGGTTTCAAAGCTGACGGAGCCGTAGTTTTCCCCGTTTTTCCCAAGGTAGCGCAGCGAGCGCTTCAGCCCGTCGAGCACATGGGTCTTCGTCAGCAGGAAGGCTGCGAGAAGCGCCAGAACGATCAGCACAGCCAGCAGATAGAGCGGCCAGCGGCGGCGCGGCTTCTGCGGCTCCGGATCCGGGACAGGCTTGATATGGTCAGGCATCGAACGCCACCTCCCCGTCGTCATACCAAAGGTGCGTCATGTACAGGCCGCCGGGCGGCACGGTCGGTCCGGCGGCGGTGCGGTTGCCGCTATCCAGAATGCGGGCGATGTCCTGCGGGCGGATTTTTCCCTCCGCAGCGTAGACGACCGTTCCGGTCATGGCGCGCACCATATTGTAGAGAAAACCGTTTGCGCACACGCGCAGGAGGATCAGCTCTCCCCTGCGCTCCACGTCAAAATAATACACCGTGCGGACCGTGGACTTCACGTCCGTTCCGACGGAGCGGACGGCAGCGAAATCATGCGTTCCGACGAACTGCGCGGCGGCCTCCTGCATGACGGCTTCGTCCAGATGCTTGGGATAGAACCATGCCCGGTTCACAAAGAACGGGTCGCGGATGCGGGAGTTATAGATCTGATAGGTATACTCCTTCCGCACGCAGGAGCCGATGGCGTTGAAGCCCAGCGGGACCTCCCGCGCGCCGGTCACGACGATATCGGCGGGCAGATGCGTGTTGAGCGCATAGGCCACGCGGTCGACAGGAATACGGGATTCCGTACGGAAATTGGCCACATAGATGCGCGCGTGGACCCCGGCATCCGTCCGGCCGCAGCCGGTCATATGCACCGGATGGCCGACGACATCCGCCGCGGCCTCCTCCAGCGTCTGCGCGACGGAGCAGGCGTTTTTCTGCACCTGCCAGCCGTGGTAGGCCGTTCCGTCATATTTCAGAAAGAGCGCGAGATTCCGCATGCTTCCTCCCAGCCGTTACAGTCCATAGCTCCGCAGGACGATGACGCCGACCAGCACGGCAGCGCCGAGCGCAAACGTCAGAATATCGCGAAGCTGAAAGCGGAGCTGCTTCAGCTTCGTGCGGCCGGAGCCGCCGCGGTAGCAGCGGCACTCCATGGCCGTGGCCAGCTCGTCGGCGCGCCGGAATGCGCTGATGAACAGCGGCACGAGGATCGGCACAAGGGCCTTGGCACGGTGGAACAGATTTCCCGTTTCAAAATCCGCGCCGCGGGCCTTCTGGGCCGAAATGATCTTATCCGTCTCCTCGATGAGCGTCGGGATGAAGCGCAGGGCAATGCTCATCATGAGAGCCAGCTCGTGCACCGGGAAATGGATGGCCTTCAGCGGCGAGAGCAGGGATTCCAGGCCGTCTGTCAGCGCGATGGGAGACGTCGTGTAGGTCAGAAGGAACGTGCCCGTCACGAGCATGACGATGCGCAGCACCAAGAAGCCCGCGTTGACAAGGCCCTCCCTCGTGATCTTAAAGATCCAGAACTGCACCAGCACATCGCCCTTGGTATAAAATACGTTGATGATAGCGGTAAAAATGATGATAAACAGCAGCGGCTTCAGGCCCTTGAACAGTGCGCGCGGACGAATGCGTGACAGCGCGACTGCGGTGACAAGAAACGCGAGCATGACTGCGTAGGAAACGACCCACTTCGCCAGGAACAGCGCCACGATGTAGACGATGACCATCAGCAGCTTCGTGCGCGGGTCGAGCCGGTGGACGACGGTGTCGCCGGGAAAATACTGGCCGAGCGTGATGTCTTTAAGCATGGGCACGGCCCTCCAGCAGCGCGCGGAGCTGCGGCACAGCCTGCTCCACGGTAAAGGTCGTCGGGTCAACGTCCACGCCCAGCTCCCGCAGGCGCAGGAACAGCGCCGTGACCTGCGGCACGGACAGGCCGATCTCTGCCAGACGCGCCGCATGGGAGAACACCTCGCGCGGCGTGCCGGACATCTCGATCGTTCCCTCGTTCAGGACGAGCATACGGTCGGCCAGCTGCGCGACCTCATCCATGGAATGCGTGACCATGAGGATGGTGGCGTGCGACGCCTTCTGATAGTCGCGGATATTGCCGAGGATGCTGGCGCAGCCTGCGGGGTCCAGCCCGGCTGTCGGCTCGTCAAAAATGACAACCTCCGGCTCCATGGCGATGACGCCCGCAATGGCGACGCGGCGCTTCTGCCCGCCGGAGAGGTCGAACGGCGACTTTTCCAGCAGGGACTCGTCCACGCCCGCGAATCCGGCCGCGCGCAGCACGCGCGTACGGATCTCCTCTTCACTCAGGCCCATGTTCTTCGGACCGAACGCGATATCGCGGTAAACGGTCTCTTCAAACAGCTGATACTCCGGATACTGGAACACCAGCCCGACACGGAAGCGGCTCTCCCGCGTTGTTTTCTTGTCCTGCCAGATGTTCGTCCCGTCCAGCAGGATCTCGCCGGACGTCGGGCGCAGCAGGCCGTTCAGATGCTGGATGAGCGTCGATTTGCCGGAGCCAGTGTGCCCGATGATGCCGAGGAACTCCCCCTTTTCCACGGAGAAGCTCATGTGCTTGACGGCATCGTGCTGAAACGGCGTTCCGGCGCTGTAGGTATGCGAGAGGTCTCTGACCTCGATGGTTGCGGCCAATGGTCTTTCCTCCAAATCGTTTGTCAGGTCTTCGCCCCGATCGCGGCAAGAAGTACCTGCGCACATTCCTCCGTGGAAAGCGCGTCGAGCGGCAGGTCAAAGCCCGCCTGATTCAGCGCATAGAGCACCTTCGTCGTCGCCGGTACGGTCAGGCCTACGGATTCCAGCAGTTCGACCTGCGGGAAGACCTCCTTCGGTGTTCCGTCCGCGAGAATGCGCCCCGCGTCCATAACGATCACGCGCTGGGCGCGGATCGCTTCGGTCATATGATGGGTGATGAGCACCACGGTGATGCCCATTTCCCGGTTCAGGCGCTCGATGGTCGAAATGACCTCCTCGCGCCCGTGGGGGTCGAGCATGGCGGTCGGCTCATCGAGTACGATGCAGCGCGGCCGCATGGCGATGACTCCCGCAATGGCAACGCGCTGCTTCTGCCCGCCGGAGAGCAGGTGCGGCGCGTGCAGACGGTAGTCATACATCCCGACGAGCTTCAGTGCCTCGTCCACGCGTCTGCGGATTTCCTCCGAGGGAACGCCGAGGTTCTCCGGCGCAAAGGCAACATCCTCTTCTACGACGTTGGCGACCATCTGATTATCGGGATTCTGGAACACCATGCCGACCGTGCGGCGGATGTCGACCAAAAGAGACTCGTCGGACGTGTCCATGCCGAATACCTGCACACTGCCGCCCTCCGGCAGGAGGACCGCGTTAAAATGCTTTGCCAGCGTGGATTTGCCGCAGCCGTTGTGGCCGAGGACGGCGACAAAGCTGCCCTCCTCGATGGATAAATTTAGATCGTCAAAAACCGTGACGCCGCCGCTTTCGCTCTGGGCGTCATAGGAGAACTTCAAATGTTCTGTCCGGATGGCCTCGGTCATGCTCTGCCCTCTCTTGTCCAGCGCCCTGTTGCGCCGCACGGGAGCACAAGGCCGGAATCGGTCACGGGAAGGCCAAGCTCATCCGAGACCGTCCCGCCGCCGAAGCGCGGCGTTACCACGCTGTCGAGGAGGCATGTCAGAACGGACGGCGCGAGGCCTGTCGTGTAGGAATTGATGATGAAAAACAGCGGATCGTCCGACAGCACGCCGGAGACGAGCTTCAGGAACGGGAAAAGGTCCTTTTCAAGCTTCCAGATCTCGCCGGACGGGCCGCGCCCGTAGGACGGCGGGTCCATGATGACGGCGTCGTAGCGGCGGCCGCGTTTGATCTCGCGTTCGACGAATTTGGCACAGTCGTCGATGATCCAGCGGATGGGTGCGCCGGACAGACCGGAGGCAGCCGCATTTTCGCGGGCCCAGGCGACCATGCCCTTTGCGGCGTCCACATGGCAGACGGATGCGCCTGCCGCAGCGGCTGCGAGTGTCGCGCCTCCGGTGTAGGCAAACAGGTTCAGCACGCTGACGGGCCGCCCCGCGCGGCGGATCTGGTCATCGATAAAATCCCAGTTTGCCGCCTGCTCCGGAAACACGCCCGTATGCTTGAAGTTCATGGGCTTGACCTGGAACGTCAGCTCACGGTAATGAATGCACCAGTGCTCCGGCAGATGGTGCGCGGACCAGTGTCCGCCGCCGGTGCTCGAGCGGGCATAGCGCGCGTCAAAGCGCTTCCAGCGCGGGTCCTGCCGCGGCGTGCTCCAGATGACCTGCGGGTCCGGCCGCACGAGATAGAAGCTGCCCCAGCGCTCGAGCTTTTCTCCGTCGGAGGTATCGAGCACCTCATAATCCTTCCATTGATCGGCTTTCCACATGGGCTTTCAGCTCCTGTCTGTCTTTTTGCGGGCTGCGGGCATCGGTGTGCGTGCGGGCGTGGGCGGCTCAGTCGATTCCGTCGGTTCCGTCGGCTCCGTCGGGAGCGTCGGATCGGTCGGGCCCTCCGTCGGCTCGGTCGGCTTAACGGATTCAGCAGTGTGGATGGTGCAGACCTGCTCCTTATCCTCGGGATTGTAGACGAAGTCTGCATCCTTGTTGACTTTCCAATTCTTATTATAAATCAGCTTGCCGACTTCTTCAACCGTATTTCCATCGGCCTTTTCACAGTATTCGTTGGCAATTTTGCCGCTTTCCTTGCAGATTTTGACCATAGTATGGCAGGTGCACTCCTTTGTGGGCGCATCTTCATAGAACAGACGCACCGTCACAACGCGGTTGCTGCCATTCTCGCGCACGTCCTTCTTGCAGGCCTCGATGGGCTTGCCGCCACAGTCAGCGCAGACGGAATAGTAGCCGACGTTCTCAGGCTGCGAGAATGAGGCGGACTCCAGCCCTTCGTGCAGTGGACGCATGACCTGATTCCACATGGAAATGGCGGGGTTCGTCCAGTCACCGTCGAGAATGATCTGCTCCGGCTCGTCATAACCGCACCAGACGACAGCCGTATAGTACGGCGTGTAGCCCGCAAACCAGCGTGTCTGGTTGTCGTTGGACGTACCGGTCTTACCGGCTACGGCGATGTTGTCCATGGCCGCTGCGGAGCCGGTACCGGCCAGCACGGCATTCTGCAGCATATAGTTGATATAGAAGTCGGCCTTCTCGCCGATGGCGGTGTGGCTTTCCTGTGCATTGTCGAGGATGACCTTTCCCTCGGGGTCAACGACCTTTGTGAACGTGCGGGCCTCGCGGAACGTGCCGCCGTTCGGGAAGGTGCCGTAGGCCTGCGTCATCTCGCGCACGGTGACGCCGCGCGTGAGCTGGCCGAGGCCGAGCGGAGCAAGGGCGATATCCGTATAGGAGTGGTCGCCGATCTGCAGCTCGTCCACGAGGGTCGTAAAGCCGAGCTTCTGCGTCAGGAACTGGTAGCTGTTCTCCACGCCGAGGTCATTGAGGACCTTGACGGAGATGGTGTTGAGCGAACGCGTCAGACCGCGCAGCACATTGCAAAGGCCGCTGTAGGTTCTGGCATCGTTTTGCGGCCAGTTGCGGTCTTCGTTCAGCGGAGAGTCCTCGTAGACCGTCGCGGGCGTAATGATCCCGGCGTCCAGCGCGGGCGCATAGACTGCCACAGGCTTGAATGACGAGCCCGCAGGCTGCTTGCTCTGCGTGGCGCGGTTGAGCGTCAGGCTGCCGCCCTTGTCGCCGACACCGCCCGCCATGGCGACGATGTCGCCGGTCTTGTTGTCCGTCACAACGATGGCGGACTGCAGCTGCTGAACGCTCACGGTCTTCGGCACGTTGTCAAGGTTCTCGTAGACCTTGTCCACAATAGCCTGGACCTCGGGATCGATCGTTGCATAGATCTTATAGCCGCCCGTCAGGAGCTTCTGCTCTGCGGCAAGCTCACTGTAGCCGTAGCGCTCCACAAGCGCATCAACGACATCGCGCCATACCGTATCGACAAAATAAGAGTAATAGTGGTTCTTGTCGACGGCGTTATTCATCTCGCCGCACTGCGGGCAGAAATACTCGCCGTCCGTCTCCGTGTACTCCGCGCGCGTACCGGTGAAGCCGCAGCTCGCACAGGTGTATTCCTCCTCGTCATACGTTCCGTTGCGGAAGACCATTTCCTGATCGACGGCGGCCTGATAGGCCTCCTCCGTCTCAATATAGCCCTGAGCGTACATTTCCTTCAGGATCGTGAGCTGACGCTCGCGGTTGTTCTCCTCGCGGATATAGGGATCGTAGAGCGAGGGATTGTTCGTGATAGCGATGAGGCTGGCGCACTCGGCCGTCGTCAGGTCGGAGACCTTCTTGCCAAAGTAGACGCGCGCCGCACTCTGGACACCGTAGCAGCCCTCACCGAGGTAGATCGTGTTGAGATACCACTCCATGATCTCGGACTTCGTATAGCGCTTTTCGACCTCCAGGGCGCGGAAGATCTCCTGTACCTTGCGGTCGACCGTGACCTCATCCTCCTGTGACAGGTTCTTGATGAGCTGCTGTGTGATAGTCGAGCCGCCGAACGATGAGCTGCCGCCCGCAAACCCCTTCACGGCTGCCAGTGTGCGGATCCAGTCCACGCCCTTGTGCGTGGGGAAGCGCTTGTCCTCGATGGAAATGGCCGCGTGGACGAGGTCAAGGGGAATATCGTCATAGGAGACCCAGATACGGTTCTCCGTGCCATAAAGCTGCTGCAGCTCACGGTATTCCCCCGTCTTGGGGTCGGTATAATAGATGATCGAGGTCTGTGCCAGTGAAATATTGTCCAGCTCCAGCCCTTCGGCATATTCCTCGGCCTTCGGGATGATATCCAACTCGACATAGCTCTTGAATTTCGACAGGAAGATCGAACCGGCGATCGCGGCGATGAGCGCAACGGTGCCGACGGCGATCAACAGCACAAGGATGATCTTGCCCAACACGTCGAGCACGGTCCGCGTGATGCGCCAGGCCAGATGCGGCTGCTTTTCCTGCTTCGGTTGTCTTGCCATGACAATTCCTCCGTTCTTCGGGAAGCGCCGCATCCTACGGACAGGCGCAAAAATCCATGATCCTTCATTCTCTATTTTTTAATTATATCATGCCTGTCAATCACTCCGGCACATTCCGAATGAAAATTTTCTGCGGCAGGATTTCTCTGCCTGTAGATACGCAACGAGACTTTTTACGGTGGCTGAAAGGGCAGAAAACGGATTTTCCGGCGGTTCGTCAGATTTCCACTTGATTTTCCCGGCAGCAGCGGTTAAAATAAAGCCAGACAGACAGGAGGTGCCCCATGGAGCAGCAATACGGAAGCGACTTTATTTCGATCACGGATGAGGACGGCAAGGAATACGAGCTGGAGATCCTCTCGACCATCGAATACCAGGGCGCGGAATATCTTGCCCTTGTCCCCGCAGAGGAGGACGAAGCGAGCGAGGAGCTCGAGGTCAGCATCCTGAAGTCCGTCACGGAGGACGGCGAGGACCTACTCGTTGCCGTGGAAGACGAAGATGAGCTGGCTGCCGTCTACGATCTGCTGATGCAGTCCCTCTATGAGGACGAAGAGGAAGCAGAAGACGAGGAAGAATGACCGCCCTTTCTCATAATTAAATAGTCATCAAGCAAGATCCCTGCTTGGTGCGTGATAGTTCCCTTTAAACCCACATCATTTTTTCGGGACGCCGGACGTTCGCTTCGGATTGCAGGCCTCCCGTCCTGGCTCTGACCGTGGATGGAAGTTGGAAGCAGCTAAGAATCGGAGAGGCGACCCACCTGCCCGTTTCGTGCAGGTTATAAACGGAGCTACACGGCCAAAGCGGGGATCTTGTGCGTCTTCCCAGCATCTCTCTGGCATTATCGCGCAGAGCGGTATCATTTTCTTAACGAGTTTGTTAAGAAACAGAAACTTTTTTCGTCAAATTTCCAGAATGCTCTTGCAACAAGCGCAAATCCTTAGTATAATAAGACCTGTTATTTTCCGGGGCGTGCGCCCCGCGATTCCCACGAATGAGAGGTAAACAGACTATGAGTGCATCCCGCGAGCGCAAAAAGCGCATGGTAGAGTCGGAGCAGGCCGCTCCGCAGCAGGCAAAGAAGACCAAGAAGAAGCTCTCTGAGGGCTGGATCTTTGCCATTATCGTCATTCTGATCCCCGTGATCGTTTTCGGCGTCATCTTCGGCGTGCAGGCATCCTGGCGCAATGCGACCGTTGTGTCTGTCGGCGATCATAAGGTCTCCACGACGGAATTCAACTATTTCTATCGCGGCGCACTGAATTCGATCTACAGCACCTACGGCAGCTACATCTCCCTGCTCGGCATCGACACGAGCACCCCGCTTGACGAGCAGAGCTATGCCGGCAGCGACGAGTATGACACCTGGGCCGATTTCCTGGCGGACAGCGCCAAGACCTCTGCTGTGGATGCCTACACCGTCTATGACAAGGCCGTCGAGGCAGGCTTCTCCCTGAGCGACGACGACAAGGCCTCTATCGACAACGAGATCAACACCCTGAAGACCTATGCCGGCGTCTACAGCATGGATCTGGATGAGTACATCGAGGCCATGTTCGGCAAGGGCTGCAACGAGAAGAATTATCGCCACTATCTTGAGGTCTCCAAGCTGCACGACGCTTACATTGAGTCCCTGACCTATACGGAAGACGAGCGCAATGCCCGTTATGAGCAGGACACGACCGAGTTCGACACCGTCACCTATTACAGCTACGCCGTCAAGGCCTCCGATTTTGAGACGAAGTCCGACAGCAGCACTGACAGCACCGAGGCCACGACCTCCACGGAGCCGTCCGAGGAAGCCATTGCCGCCGCCCGTGAGGCTGCCAACGCCATGGTCTCCGATTTCAAGACCGATGACGAGAATGTCTCCGTCATGACGGAGCGCTCCAAGAGCGAGGTCACGTCCTCCATCTCCGAGGATGCCGCCAACTGGCTCTACACCGAGGCGAAGCCCGGCGAGGCGAAGCTCTTTGAGAAGGACAACACGTTCTATGTCCTCCAGCTCACGAGCATCAACGACAACAACTATCAGACCGTCAACGCCCTGCAGCTCTACATCGCGAAGGATGCTTCCGACAAGGAATACAAGGACGGCGAGAAGACCTCCGACGAGCGCGTCTCCGAGCTTGAGGCTGCCCTGAAGGAGGATTCCTCCGAGGAGAAGTTCCGCGAGTACATCAAGACCTATGCGGACAACACGTCTTCCTACACCATCACGAACGGCGCGCACCGCAGCATCACGCCGGAAGTCGCCCGCACCTGGCTGTTCGATTCCAGCCGCAAGGCCGGCGACACGAAGGAATTCGTCGATGACAACGGCGGCACCTATGTGTTCTTCTTCCAGGACTTCGCCGAGACCTACCGCGACCTGCTCGTCACGAACAAGCTGAAGACCGAGTGGTACGACGAGGTCACCTCTGCCGCGACCTACACCTATGATGCAGACGCCGCCAAGCACGCAAATCTCGGCCTGACGATCGCCAGCATCTACGGCAGCTCCTCCAGCAGCAACTAATACTGATTCCTGATTAAAACATTTCATCAGGAATCCCGTGTGCTACGCACACTCGCATCGTGCTGACGCACGCTGCGCGCATCGTGCTGACGCACGCTGCGCCGTCTCATGCAGAATCTGACGCGCCCTCGGCGCTATAAAAAGCTTTTAAAGCTTTTTATCAGATTCTAGTATAAACGCACATAAAACCAGCCCGCAGCGGAAACACTTCCGTTGCGGGCTTTTTCTGTCCCGATTTGAATCATCCGGAGGGATCGCGAATGCAGAAACGAGGAACATGGCTTCGGGCCGGGCTGACCGGCGCGGCGGCCGGGGCAGTAAACGGTTTATTCGGCGCCGGGGGCGGCATGCTGCTGCTTCCCCTGCTCCATCGCCTGACCGATCTGCGGGAGCATGAGGCCTTTGCCTGCAGCGTCTGCACGATGCTGCCGCTGTCCGTCGTTTCTCTTGTTGTCTACTGGCTGCGCGGCGGTGAATTCTTGACTGCGGCCCTCCCCTATCTTGCGGGCGGCGCGCTGGGCGGCATCGCGGCAGGACTCCTGCTGCGCCGCCTGTCTGCCGTGTGGCTGCACCGCGCGCTCGGCGCGCTGATCGTTTGGGGCGGACTGCGCCTCCTGCTGCGATGAATGCGTGGTGGGCCGCAGCTCTCGCAGGCGCAGTCTGCGGCCTGCTCTCCGGCCTCGGCATCGGCGGCGGCACGCTGCTCATGGTCTGGATGACCGGCGTTGCAGCCCTCCCGCAGCAGACCGCGCAGGGCATTAATCTGCTGTATTTTCTGCCGTCGGCTGCCTGCGCGCTGTTCTTTCATATTCGCAACAGGCTGATCCGCTGGGATATCGTGCTCCCGGCCGCATTGGGCGGCTGCGTGACTGCGGCGATCGCCGCATGGATCGCCACGGGGCTGGACGTCTCGCTGCTGCGCCGCCTGTTCGGCGGCTTCCTGCTGCTCACCGGCCTGCGCGAGCTGTTTTTCCGTCAGCAGCGCGACAAGAACGCCAGATAGCCCTCGAGGATCAGCGAGGCGGCGACGGCGTCGACGGTATTTTTGCGCTTTTTCCCGTGATAATTGCAGTCGCTCAGGATCTGGTGTGCCTCAACGGTCGTCCGCCGTTCGTCCCAGAGCACGATCTCCATGCCGCAGGCAGCCTGGATCGTGGCAGCCATCTCGCGGTACAGCGCCGCGCGCGGGCCCTCCGTGCCGTCCATATTGCGCGGGAATCCCATCACGAGCCGCTCCGCGCCGCTCTCCTGCACAAGTGCGGCAATGGCTTCCGCTGTCTGCTGCGGGCGGCGGCTGTGGATGACGGTCGTGCGGCCGACGATGCTGCCGCTCGCATCGGAAATGGCGATCCCCGTCCGGGCGTCGCCGTAGTCAATGGCAAGAACTCTCATGGTGCCTCCGTGGTTTTTTACTTTACCAACACTGCACAATTGCAGCTTCAGCCTACGCCGGATATTTTTCGCCGATCCATCGGCTTGAAAAGGTTGAGGTACACAAAGTACATCTGCGCCTTTCAAGTCTTGTCTCGACAAAAAATTTCTCGGGAACCTCTGAATAAATCGGCTGCGGCGCTCAGCGGGTCTTTCGCCCCAACTTATCGGTTTGAAAATCTTGAAATATTGCGCAGCCGTTGGCGGCTTTG
>QWCV01000421.1_pt1 | contig 56992 bp, 41 predicted proteins | sample 1972621 | NCBI WGS metagenome assembly QWCV01 (sample SAMN09866699, study PRJNA288562) | Human gut metagenome isolate pre2_stool, whole genome shotgun sequencing... | isolation source: gut | host: Homo sapiens | place: USA: California | reverse complement strand
ATGATAAATTAGCATCCACTTTTGCAGCATTTATATGCATCGCCTCAATATTAATTTGGTTAAAATGAACAACTTAAAATGTTTTTCAAACACGCTCTAACGGTAGTAAATTAAAATACGGATATAGAGATTTTGAGTGATTAGAAATTTTTCCTTAAAAATAGCTTTTTGAGAAATAATCAGGAATAACTGCAAATATAACAGTTGAACTTTTTTATTTCATGTATTATACTGAAATTCAGGCTTGCAAAAGTCAGAACAAAACAAGTAAAAACGCTTACCAATATTTTTAATATTTCTTTTAAAGAGCTTGAGGACATTAAAGACAGATATAATGAGACATAATATCAGTACAGCATACTTTAAAATGGTTAAGAATGCGTAGGCACGATATACGAACTGGAGGTATATATTATGGCACAGCAGATTACAAAACAGACATTAATTGGCGAAATGCTTCAGATGGATATGGGAATTGCAGCAATCTTAATGGCAGCAGGAATGCACTGTGTAGGATGCCCATCTTCTGCAATGGAAAGCTTAGAAGAAGCTTGCATGGTACACGGAATGGACGCTGATCAGGTATTAAAACGCGTAAATGATTACCTTGCAAATAAGGATAAATAATTCCTGATTTGCCGCAGGCAAGAAACAGAACTCCGAAAGATAAATAAAGCATATTTGTGGCCTGGGAGCAAGGTTTGGATGCGAGCGTTAAAGCGAACATTCAAACCGCCGCGACGAAAGTCACAAATATGCTTTATTTATCCTTCGGAGTTCGTCTATTTATAAGTCATTCCAAACCTAAGCCAATTCCCCCAGCATCTCAACTGCATTCTCCTCCAGTATCGTCTCAAAATGCTCCCTAAAATACGCTGGTGTCGCATAAGAAGCAGAGATTCTCACGCCAAAATCAGCTGCGATATTGCAAGCACGGTGGAAAGTATCATTTTCGCTTTGTGTTTTGCGAAGAATCATATAATAATTATTGGAAAAAGAATCTTTGTACAAAGAACTTTCTCCCTCAAAAAATGGAGCGAGGAAAGCGCCAAGCTGTGCTGCCTGTGAGAAATTCTGGAAAGAATAGTACTGGCAGTCCTGTACAGAAGAACGGTTCTCCTTTTTCTTTCTCATGGCTTCCTTTTTAGCCTGAGCGATTGCCTGGGTAAATGGGGCAATCAGGTCTAATGCATCATCAATAGCAGAACGTTCTTTGGAAGAAGTGGAAGCATCAGAATCAGCATTGTCAAAATCAGAAGAAGGGCTGAATGGAAGAGGTTCATCGTCCATATCTATATCGTCCTCATCATCGAGGAAATCCATTTCTTCAAAATCGGTATCATCTATATCAGAAAAATCTTCGTCAAATGAGTCATCCACATTTATTTTAGAGAATCTTGAAAAGCGAGTGTCAAGTTCGTCAGGATCCTCCACTTTAGTAACGACTAAAACAAGGCAGTCATTAGATATTGGAATAGCCTCTATCATAAGTGGAATATTATCTGCTTCGAAACCGAGCTCAATAGATGCCTGCTGCATCATATCACGGAATAATTCTTTTGCTTTTTCAGAACCGTAGGCAAGTTCAGAAAGGTGAAGCTGTCTCTGGCTTAAATCTTCTTTACTTAAAGTGCAGCGTATTTGTGTGTCACTTAATTTCTCTAACTTCATGAAATCACTTCCTTTTTCAAAAAATAATCTGTCAGCGGGTACAAATAAATGAATCTTAATCACAAATCTACTTTTCTTTCATTTTTAGAATGTTTTTAGAATAGCTATTGCCGTGTATAAACAAATGGCAGCTGATTACAAATTATATAGTAGATTATATGTGGGCTGTGTAATAAGACAGCCGTTTATGTGCTGACAGATATCTGTGTGTGTATAGTATAAACATTATTCCCTAAACTGTAAAGTGTTAAAATGTGCCGCAGACAGCGGATTCTTGCACTTTAAGAAAAAGGAAAGAAAATTTTAGAGGAAAATATTGTAAAATAAAAACAAAAATGGTATAGTGTATCTGCGCCAGTATTTTCAGGCGAAGAAGAGACAGTATAATAAGGCGGCAGTAAGATACGAGTATTTTTGATAATGAATATTCACAGGAGGATTGGTATACTATAACTACATTTTTTATGTAATCGGCAGGTATTATAAATTTTAAAAGCAGATTTCGGATGAAGCCTATTCCCAGATAATATTGTGAACCATAGTCATTAGAGCAGGTTTGAAGAATCATTCCTGCAGTATACACACCTCGTGGCAAGAATGCCGGGGCATTCTTGAATTTGCAGAAAGCTTTTTTCAAACATACTCTGGAATAATTATTATAAAAGAATAAATAATACAGAAGAGGAAGGTTTTAATTTAGCAGATATTTGCTTTAGTTTAGGAGATATTTACTGCGGATTAAAAGAAGGAGAATGTAGAAACTGCATGATTCCCATAGCAATTTGAAAGGCAGCTTTTTCTTGTATTGTCTCTTCTGTAATCATGGCAGCTTCTGATGGATTGGAAAGAAAGCAGACTTCTGCGATAACAGTTGGAGTATTATTATCACGAAGGAGGTAATAGTCAGTGTTTGCTTTAATTTTGCGATGGTTTTGGATGCCGGTAAGGTTTTGCATCTGTGCCTGAATAAGAGAAGCCAGACGCTTGCTGTCAGGGTTTTGCGGATGATAGAATACCTGAGCTCCATGTGAGGAAGTATCAGGAAAGCTGTTTTGGTGTATACTTACTGCACAGTTTATTTGGCTTTCTTTGATAAGTGCTTTTCGTTTTTTTAAGTCGCTGGCTTTTTTATTAGAGGCATTCGAATCTGCTAAGCTGCAATCACTATTTCGGGTCAGGATAACTTTTACACCATTTTGTTCAAGAACTGATTGACATTTTAAAGTGATGGCAAGGTTAATATCTTTTTCTTTTACACCGGAAGAACTGACCTTACCGGGATCATTTCCTCCGTGCCCGGCATCAAGAAGGACACAGAAGTTTTCTGCTGACTGGAACGTAGCGTAAGAAAGTGCCGCATGGCCGATAAAGAATGCCCCAGCACAGAAGCATAGTAAGAATACAGACAGAATGATGGGATGAGTGAGTAATTTCATAATGTACATCCTTAATTTATCGTTTCTTTATTATGTATATGAAAGAGGTAAAAGCATCATAACCGATAAAAAAGTGTCAAAATGCTGAAAAATGCCGATAAAAATGAGCCTATTTTTGACTTTATAGCCAAAACGTGATATGATGCAAGAGTCAATTAATCTGTTTTTTAGAAATTGACTTTATACATATTAAGTATGGGGACGCGGCCAGTCAGGCAGCGTTCGATTAATATATAAATATAATTACCAGAGGTGAACATTAGTGGAGACAGAATTATTAAATATAGAGAAAGTATCGCCAGAGGAAAAAGCAGCAGCACTGAAAAAAGCTGGAGAGATTATCCGGGAAGGAGGCTTGGTTGCCTTTCCGACAGAGACAGTCTATGGCTTAGGAGCAGATGCATTGAATGCGGAAGCGTCTGCGAAGATTTATGCGGCGAAAGGGAGACCGTCCGATAATCCTTTGATCGTGCATATTCATGATGTTGATCAAGTGTATGAGATTGCGTCAGAGGTACCGGAAGCGGCGAAGAAGGTCATGGAGAAGTTCTGGCCAGGTCCATTAACAGTTATTTTAAATAAAAAGAGCTGTGTTCCAGATGGAACAACGGGAGGGCTTAAGACTGTTGCGATTCGTATGCCATCCCATCCGCTTGCCCGTGATTTTATCCGGGAGAGTGGCCGAATGATTGCAGCACCGAGTGCGAATACTTCGGGAAGGCCAAGTCCAACATTGGCATCTCATGTGTATGAAGATATGCAGGGAAGAATTCCATTGATTCTTGATGGAGGGGCTGTTGGAATCGGAATTGAGTCCACGATTATTGATATGAGTACAGATACCCCGACTATTTTAAGACCGGGATATATTACAAAAGATATGTTAGAAGAGGTGTTACCTAAAGTGAATATTGATCCGGCAGTTACCGGACGTACTATGAAGAAGAATGTGGTAGCGAAAGCGCCGGGAATGAAGTACCGTCATTATGCACCAAAGGGACAGCTTACATTGGTAGAAGGCGATAGGGATAAGGTGATTGCCAGGATTAATGAACTTGTTAAGGAGAAAGAAGAAGAAGGACATAAGGTAGGAGTTATTGGAACAGATGAGACATTGGATTCCTATCATGCAGATATTTTAAGAAGTATAGGAAGTCGGCAGAAACCAGAAACTGTTGCGGCGAATCTTTACCGTATTCTTCGGGAATTTGACGATTTAGAATGTGATTATATGTATTCAGAGAGTTTTTTTGAGCAAGGTTTGGGGAATGCTATCATGAACCGTATGCTAAAGGCAGCCGGATATCATCTGATTACGCTATAGGAGGGATCAGTTTGGATTATCGTAAGATTATTATTGTGGGAGAGAATAATATTGGCCGGAGCTTTATGGCAGAATGTATTTTACGGGGTATATTGCAGAAGAGAAACTGCCAGAATATAGAGGTAGTTTCCAGAGGACTGGTTGTACTTTTTTCAGAACCCGTTGCTCCGGGAGCAGCAAAGATTTTAAGGGAAAAAGGCTATAGGATAGAAGATTTTCGTTCTTCCCAGCTCACAGACGAGGATCTTGCATCAGCAGATTTAGTGCTGGCTATTACAAAAGGACTCGCAGAGGAGATAAAGGAATCATTTGACGAGGCAACAAGCTGTATGTCAATTGGGACATTTATAGATACAACAGAAACAGAAGAGAGAATACCGGAAGTGACGGAGGAGAATCAGGAGACCTATCAGACCTGCTTTGATATATTGGAGCCTTTGATGGAAGCCGTTGCAGACCGGATTATCGGAGAACTTCTGGTATGATTCGAAAGAAGAAAGACTATAGTTTTTTGAGGATGCTTGCATTGATTACCCAATTGGGAATCAGCATGTTGACCTGTATTTTTCTTTGTATGATTGCCGGGAAGTTTTTAGCTGAAAGGCTTCATGCAGATTGGATTTTTCTGGTATTTCTTATATTGGGAATACTGGCAGGATTTCGTTCCTGTTATACGATAATTTTGCGTTTTATAAAATAGATTGTTTTATACTTAATAATATAATGTGTATAATATTTTGGAGCTGATTTGTGATACATTGAAGAAAGGGGAATCAGATAAAGGTGAATTGGAGAAGATGGATAAATAAAGATAATGAAACTTTATTTGATTTAATTTTCGGATGTATTGTGTATAGTATTGTTTTTGAAGCGATAGGACTTCTTGTCGTGGAGAATAAAGGAAGCTACAGTCTGGGGCTGTTACTTGGGACAGCTGTAGCGATAGGACTTAGCGTGAGTATGTACAAGAGCCTGAACAATTGTCTTGTGATGACGGAACATCAGGCGAGGAGGAACATGGTATTTAGCACGCTTTTAAGGGCAGTGGTTATATTATTGGCTGCATGGATTGGAATGCGTTCAGGATATTTTAGTTTTCCGGGAATAATTATTGGAATTCTGGGACTGAAAATATCTGCATATTTTCATGCATATACTAATGTATATATAACAAAGAAATTATATAAGAAAGGAAGGTAAAGGTATGGGAAGCAGCGATGTGGATTTTTTTATCCATAGTTATTATGAATTTAAGCTGTTTGGGGTTACCCTCTCTATCAATACTACGATGGTCACGACAGTAATTGTTTGTCTGATATTATTGGCTTTGATATTATTTGCCAGACATGAGATCATGAAAGATTATGACGAACCGAATGTTGTGCAGAATGTAGTAGAGATGATAGTGGAGAAGATGGATGCCATGGTTGTGAGCAACATGGGTATTCACGCAAAGAAGTACCTGAATTATGTAGAGGCGCTGATGGCGTTTATCTTTTTATCCAATATTTCAGGACTTTTCGGATTACGGCCGCCAACGGCAGATTTTGGAACCACATTCGGTCTGGCACTGATTACATTTGTGATGATTGAGTATGCCTGGATAAAGACAAAGGGATTTGGAATCATAAAAGATTTATTAGATCCGTTTCCAGTCTTTCTCCCGATTAACATCATCAGTGAGTTTGCCACTCCGGTCTCCATGTCACTGCGTTTGTTTGGTAATGTAACAGCAGGAACGATTATGCTCGGCCTGTGGTACGCATTGATGCCGTGGTTTGCAAAGATTGGAATACCGGCATTTCTACATGCATATTTCGATTTCTTTTCTGGAGCAATCCAGACATATGTATTTGGAATGTTAACAATGGTATTCATATCAAACCGTTATGATTAGGAGAGACTGTAACGGTTTGTTTACAGGTTTTCTGACAAAAGAAAGAGAATGTATTTAAGGAGGAGTTTATTATGACAGGAATTACAAACGAAGGTTTAATTTTAGCTTGTTCCGCAATTGGTGCAGGTCTTGCGGTTATCGCAGGTATTGGACCTGGTGTTGGTCAGGGTATTGCAGCCGGTTATGGTGCTTCAGCAGTAGGACGTAATCCGGGAGCAAAGGGTGATATTATGTCTACCATGCTTTTAGGACAGGCCGTAGCAGAGACAACAGGTCTTTACGGATTGGTTATCGCACTGATCCTTCTGTATGCTAACCCATTGCTCAAAATGCTGTAAGATGAGTCCTCGAGAATTCGAAAGGAGGCCATAAAGTGTTATTAGAGGCACTAAAGTATGATAACAGAATATTTGGCCTGGACCCACAGCTTGTATTTCAGGTAGCATTTCAGATGCTCGCCATCTTTATTTTATTTTTAGCTGCAAGTTATCTGCTTCTTGATCCGGTAAGAAAGATTTTGAATGACCGTAAAGAGCGGGTAATGAAGGAGCAAAAAGAGGCGAAGGAGAGTCGGGAACAGGCAATTCGTTTTAAGGATGAGTATGATACGAAGCTGAAACGGATTGATAAAGAGGCGGAACAGATTTTAAGTGATGCCAGAAAGAAGGCAATGCAACGGGAGAATGAGATTATCGCAGACGCACGAGCGGAGGCAGCCCGTATCATGGAGAATGCAAAGAGAGAGGCAGAGCTTGAGAAGAAGCGTGTTAAAGATGAAGTAAAACAGGAAATTATTTCTGTTGCCGCGCTTATGTCAGAGAAGATTATTGCCGCATCTGTCGATGAGCAGACACAGAATGCTCTGTTTGAGCAGACATTAAAAGAGATGGGAGATAAGACATGGCTAAACGAGTAAGCAGTATTTACGGCAATGCTTTGTTTGAGCTGGCAGTCGAGGAGAAGAAGGTGGATGCCCTTTTATCAGAGGTGCAGACATTGCAGCAGATTCTTCTTGAGAATGCGGACTTACTCTCTCTTTTAAATCATCCGGAAGTAAGCAAGATAGAGAAGTTAGACTTGCTGAAGAATATATTTTCCGGACGGGCATCGGATGAGGTGCTGGGATTCCTCAGCATTATTGTGGAGAAGGACAGACAGAAAGACATTCCAAAGATTTTTGAATTTTTCGTAGACAAGGCGAAGGAATATAAGGGAATTGGTAAGGTAAAGGTTGTTTCTGCCACAGAACTTTCTGCCCGCCAGAAGGAAAAACTTACAAAGCGTCTTTTAGAGACGACGAAATACACTTCCTTTGAAGTAGATTATCAGATAGACCCGGCATTGCTCGGAGGTCTGATCATCCGAATAGAAGACAGAGTGTTAGACAGCAGTCTTAAAACGCAGATTGAGAAGCTCAGCAAGGGATTATCAAAGTTGAGTTTGGAGAAAGAAGGTGTAGTTGGGGTTGGTTAATTTAAGACCGGAAGAAATCAGTTCCGTAATCAAGGAACAGATTAAGAATTATACGGCGAAGCTGGAAACCACCGATGTTGGTACTGTTATTCAGGTGGCGGATGGTATTGCGCGTATTCATGGTCTGGAGAATGCAATGCAGGGTGAACTTCTGGAATTCCCGGGAGAAGTATACGGCATGGTCATGAACTTAGAGGAAGACAACGTTGGTGTTGTACTTTTAGGTGATTCCCGTGCAGTTAACGAGGGAGACGTGGTAAAGACTACTGGAAGAGTAGTAGAAGTTCCTGTTGGAGATGCACTTACCGGCCGTGTTGTAAACGCATTAGGACAGCCGATTGACGAAAAAGGACCAATTGATACAGATAAATATCGTCCTGTAGAGAGAGTTGCCTACGGTGTTATTGACCGTCAGGCAGTAGATACTCCGGTACAGACCGGAATTAAGGCGATTGACTCCATGGTTCCAATTGGACGTGGACAGCGTGAGTTGATCATTGGTGACCGTCAGACAGGTAAGACGGCCATTGCAGTTGACACGATCATCAACCAGAAGGGTCAGAATATGCACTGTATTTATGTAGCCATCGGACAGAAGGCTTCTACAGTTGCAGGTATTGTAAAGACATTAAAAGAACATGATGCGATGGAATACACAACCGTTGTCGCTTCCACTGCCAGCGAGTTAGCACCATTACAATATATCGCACCATATGCAGGATGTGCAATCGGTGAAGAGTGGATGGAGCGTGGAGAGGATGTACTTATCATTTATGATGATTTAAGTAAGCATGCTACGGCATACCGTACCCTGTCCTTACTTCTTAGAAGACCACCAGGACGTGAGGCATATCCTGGAGACGTATTCTATCTTCATTCAAGATTATTAGAGAGAGCGTCAAGACTTTCTAAGGAACTTGGCGGTGGTTCACTTACAGCGATTCCGATTATCGAGACACAGGCAGGCGATGTTTCTGCTTATATCCCGACAAATGTTATCTCCATCACAGACGGACAGATTTATCTGGAAACGGAGATGTTCCACGCAGGTTTCCGTCCGGCGATCAATGCGGGTCTTTCCGTATCCCGAGTAGGTGGAGCAGCACAGATTAAGGCGATGAAGAAGATTGCAGGTCCAATCCGTACAGAACTTGCTCAGTATCGTGAACTTGCGTCCTTTGCCCAGTTTGGTTCCGAACTTGATGATGATACAAGAGAACGTCTTGCACAGGGTGAGCGTATTAAAGAAGTATTAAAACAGCCACAGTATCAGCCTCTTGCTGTAGAGAAACAGATTGTTATCATTTATGCGGTAACGAGAAAGTATCTTCTTGATGTACCAGTAGAGCGTATTGCAGAGTTTGAGAAGGGACTTTATGAATTTGTAGAGACAAAGTATCCAGAGATTTATAAGGCAATCCGTGAAACAGGAGAAATCAACAGTGAGACAGATGTGTTAATTCAGAAGGCCATTACAGAATTTAAGAATCAATTTTAAGGATGGTGATTGAATATGGCATCAATGCGAGATATTAAGAGGCGGAAAGAAAGTATTCAGAGTACGCAGCAGATTACCAAAGCAATGAAGCTCGTATCCACTGTTAAGCTTCAGAAAGCCAGAACCAGAGCGGAGAGTGCAAAGCCGTATTTCCAGAAAATGTACGATACGGTGCAGTCGATTCTCTCAAAATCAGGCAATATCGAACATCCTTACCTGACATTTAACGGCTCAGAAAAAAAAGCCGTAATCGTTGTAACCTCAAACCGTGGACTTGCAGGCGGCTATAACAATAACATTGTAAAGCTTGTCGCAGACAGCGGACTTCCAAAAGAGAGTGTAGAGATTTACGGAATCGGTAAAAAGGGTATCGAATCCTTTGAGCGAAGAGGATACTATATCGCATCCGATGATTCCGATATTATCAATGAGCCCCTCTTTTCTGATGCAGTAGAGATTGGACGTAAAGTTCTTGATGCTTATGCAGCGGGAGAGATAGGCGAGATTTATCTGGCGTATACCGGATTTAAAAATACGGTAGTGCACACACCAGAATTTATCAAACTCCTCCCTGTGGAAGTGAAGGCGGAGGAAGAAAGCGAGAAAAAGAGCCAGGCACCGATGAACTATGAGCCGGAAGCAGAGGAATCTCTCGATTTGCTGATTCCAAAGTATATAAACAGTATTATATATGGGGCATTTATTGAGGCAGTAGCAAGTGAGAACGGAGCCAGAATGCAGGCGATGGATGCTGCTACAAGCAATGCGGAGGAGATGATTTCCACTCTGTCCCTCGCTTATAATAGAGCAAGACAGGGTGCGATCACGCAGGAATTAACCGAGATTATTTCAGGTGCGGAAGCTCTGAATTAACAAATATTAAAGGAGTAAATAAATGGCAGAACAGAATACAGGTAAAATCACCCAGGTTATCGGTGCAGTACTCGATATCCGATTCGACCAGGGTGTTCTTCCAGAAATTAACGATGCCGTTGAAATCCGTAGAAAAGATGGCTCCAAGCTGGTTGCAGAGACAGCACAGCATCTCGGTGACGATATTATCAGATGTATCGCAATGGGTCCGACAGACGGACTTGTAAGAGGAATGGAGGCCATTGCCACAGGCGGACCAATTACCGTACCTGTGGGGGAGGTTACTTTAGGACGTATCTTTAACGTTCTTGGAGAGCCAATTGACAAAAAGCCTGTGCCGGAAGGAGTAAAGAGAAATCCAATTCACCGTAAGGCACCGACTTTTGCGGAACAGGCAACAGAAACAGAAATCTTAGAGACTGGTATCAAAGTAGTAGACCTTCTCTGTCCTTACCAGAAAGGTGGAAAGATTGGCCTTTTTGGAGGTGCCGGTGTAGGTAAGACCGTACTCATTCAGGAATTAATCCGTAACGTAGCGACAGAGCATGGTGGATATTCCGTATTTACCGGTGTAGGAGAGCGTACCCGTGAAGGTAATGACCTCTATACAGAGATGAGTGAGTCCGGCGTTATTGATAAAACAGCGATGGTATTTGGACAGATGAACGAGCCGCCAGGAGCACGTATGCGAGTAGGTCTTACTGGACTGACAATCGCAGAGAATTTCCGTGATGAAGGTGGAAAGGATGTCCTTTTATTCATTGATAACATTTTCCGATTCACACAGGCAGGTTCCGAGGTATCCGCATTACTGGGACGAGTACCAAGTGCGGTAGGTTACCAGCCAACCTTACAGACAGAGATGGGAGCGTTACAGGAACGTATCACATCCACAAAGAACGGTTCTATCACATCCGTACAGGCAGTATATGTACCGGCCGATGACTTAACTGACCCGGCTCCGGCTACAACATTCGCTCATTTGGATGCAACAACCGTACTTTCCCGTGCCATCGTAGAACAGGGTATTTATCCGGCTGTAGATCCACTGGAGTCTACTTCCCGAATTCTTGACCCTCGAATCGTAGGCGAAGAACACTATCAGGTAGCCCGTGGTGTACAGGAAATATTACAGCGTTATAAAGAACTGCAGGATATCATTGCCATCCTTGGTATGGACGAACTTTCCGAAGAAGAAAAGGTTCTCGTAGCCCGCGCAAGAAAGGTACAGAGATTCTTATCTCAGCCATTCTTTGTAGCAGAGCAGTTTACTGGAACAACAGGACGTTATGTTCCTCTTGGGGAGACTATTCAGGGATTCAAGGAGATTCTCGAGGGTAAATACGACGAGATTCCAGAGGGAATGTTCTTAAATGCAGGAAATATCGACGATGTATTAGCCAGATATAATAAGTAGGTGATTCTATGGCAGACAAAACATTCCGACTCGAAATCATCGCGCCGGACAGGATTTTTTATTCCAATGACATCTACATGGTGGAATATAATACCGTAGAGGGAGAGGTGGGTATCTATGCCGACCATATCCCGATGACGCAGATCATTGCACCTGGCAGGCTCATCATTACCGAGAGGAATGAGGAGAAACAGGCTGCACTTCTTTCCGGCTTTGTGGAGATCACTCCTGAAAAGATGACTATTCTCGCAGAAGCAGTAGAATGGCCACAGAATATTGATGTCAATAGAGCCAAAGAAGCTAAGACCCGCGCGGAGAGGAGACTTTCTTCCGAACAGGGAGGAGTTGATATCGGTCGCGCAGAACTCGCCCTTAAGAGAGCAATTACCAGATTGGATGTGGCGGGGAAATAATTTTATAGTAAGACAGACGAAAACGAAGAACACCATATTCTCCTATCTGTGACTTTAGTCGCGGCACGTTGAATGCTCGCTTTAAGGCTCGTATCCAACGCTTGCTCCGAGGCCACAGATAGGAGAATATGGTGTTCTTCGCTTTCTGTCTATGACCCCAGCAGAATTATTTCCGCCGCTTTGTTGTGGTAATTGCCTGTTGGGTGGAAGATAGAAATTAAATGTAAACACAGAATAGCCGGTTTTTGTCTGTTGTCCCTACAATACCACAGCAACGAAATCCCCTTTTTTGTTAAAAATGAACATTGAAATTTTGTAAAAGTAATTTATAATATGCTATAAAAGGTAAAATGAGTACCAAATGTGTATTACAAATATTAGATATTGTGATATTTTCGAAAGAAAGTAAAAAGAAGATTACAAGATTATGATGAATGAGGAGCTTATTGTTATGGAACACATGCAGATTAGAATGGCAACGATGGAAGATTTAGATGAGATTGCTTTTGTGGAGTCAGAATGTTTTCCTTTTGAGGAGGCGGCGACAAAAGAAAAATTTGCAGAGAGAATTAAGGAATATGGAACCCATTTCTGGCTGATGTGTGAGGAAGAGAAAGTAATTGCGTTTGTAGATGGAATGGTAACGGATGAAAAAAATCTGACAGATGAAATGTATGAGAAGGCTTGCCTTCATGATGAAAAGGGAGCGTGGCAGATGATTTTCGGAGTAAATACATTGCCGAAATATCGAAGACAGGGCTATGCGGAAAAGCTGCTTCGCTACGCAATCAATGATGCAAGAGCACAGGACAGGGAAGGCCTGGTCCTGACCTGTAAGGATAAATTAGTTCATTATTATGAGAAATTTGGTTTTCAGAATGAAGGTGTTTCAGAATCAGTACATGGTGGAGCTATGTGGTATCAGATGCGACTGACATTTTAATATTAATGAGCTGAGAGGGTTTGAAAAATCATTCTTGCAATCTGCACGTTCTAATTTGCAGAAAGTATTTCAAACACGCTCTGGCATACTGAAGGTTTTCGCACCATTTTCACTGGACAAATACTATAGAATGCTTATAATAAATAGTAAGAAATGATTTTGAATAATTCTGGAATTGTACACTGCGCGACACGAACCAGAGGAAGAGAGGAAACCGCTATGAATATGCAGGAATTGTTAACATATGTAGAAGAACTGACATTTAAAACATCTATGTTTGGTTATGATAAAGATGAAGTTGATATTCAGTTAGATAAAATTTGTGATGAAGCAGAAGCTATCATTTTAGCGAAAGAAAAAGAGATAGAAGAACTGAAAAAAGAGAGCAAGACAGCTCTTGGTATTGCGGCAGCAGCTACAGGAAAGACGATGGAAGAACTGGAAAAAGATACACAGGAAGACATCGTTGAGACAGAAGAAGATGAGCAAACTGTAACATTAGATGAGGCAGAAGAAACAGTACAGGAAACCGTATCTAATGAAGTACCAATATCAACAGTAGCTGTAGCAGATGCAGATGAAGCACAGGATGAGATAGAGACTGTAAGGGCACAGTTAGTAGCAGCACAGAAGAAAGTAGCTGCCTTAGAGGCAGAAATCGCAGCAGAAAAAGAAAAAACAGAGAAAGCGATAGCGCGTGCCGAAGAAGCGGAGAAGTCTGCCGAGAATAATAAAGCACCAGAGACAACAGACGAGGCTTATGAGCGTTACATGAAGAATGCAGATTTACTTTGCAAGCAGCTGTCAGATTTAGAAGGAAGACAGAATGCAATTCTAGATGAAGCCAGAGAACAGGCAGAAAGAGAAAGAGAAAAGGCAAGACAGGATGCAGCCGATATTATCGGAGAAGCAAGAAAAACAGCCGAAAGACTCTTAAAAGATGCACAGGAAAATAAGGAAAATGCCATTGAAGAAGCTAAGAAAATTCATGAGGACAGCCTTCGTAAAGTGGAAGAAGAGAAGAAACAGTGCGATGAATTATCAGCACAGAAAGCTGCTATGGTTAATTCCTTAAAGAAATTGACAGAAGATACAGCACGTCTGATGGAAAAGATGCAGGGATAGCTATTTAATTTATGAGATAGGACAGACGCCCTTAAAGAGAGACGACATCCTATATTTGTGACTCTGTCACTGTGGGTTGAATGTTTGCGGGAACGCTCGCATTCAATCCCCGTTTTAAGGGTACAAATATAGGATGCCGTCTCTTTTTAAGGGCGTCTGTTATACTAAATGAATTAAATTATCAATTTCATATTTGCTAAAAGGCATGAAATTAGGTATTATACATTATGTAACTTTATAATAACAAAAGTATACAAAATACAGGGACACACTCTAAAGATGAAGGGAGATTTGCTATGAAACGTGCGGGGAAAGTGTTTTTAGCATTGGCTCTTGTGTTGGCTATGCTTTGGACCTCAACAGGAACATCGAATGTTCCTGGGGTATTGGCAGAGAATGTTGCATCTATGCAATCTGCGAAGGATAACAAAGAGGCAGTAAAGGCTACCACAGAAGAGACAACGATGGAAACAAAAGAAAAAAGTACGACAGCTTCGAAAGCGGAGCAGGAGACGACTGCTAAAAAGGAAGAGACGACAACGCAGGAAGCTGCGACAGAAGCTGAAACGAAGAAAGAAGAAGCGGCTACTCGGGAAAAGAAAGCAGAATCTACAACGGCTGCGAAGAAAAAGACAGCAAAGAGTAAAATCGCTACGCAGGATGCCGCTGAGGCAGCAACGAAAGGGTCGGACAGTAACAGTTCGAATCAGAATATTGCCAGGGCAGCTAAAATTGATATAGCAAAATGTATAACAGCTGTAGATATGAGTGTTACCATTAACGGTAAGAAGACAGCGTTAGATGATCTGCCTGCAGGTACACTGGTTCCAAGAGGAGCGCCGGTCAGCATAACCGTAAAGTATGACAATGTAGATCATGCGCTTGAGAATCTCAGCGAGGGAACGGTTTTACATTATCAGCTTCCAGAACAGATTGAAATTGTTGCTGCTCAGCAGGGAGATTTAACCGAAGAAGGTAAAGTAGTTGGTAAGTTCACGATCAGTAAAAAAGGTTTGGTTGAGATTACATTTACAGAAGGCTATCTTACAGACTGTGGTGGAAAAATAGAACAAGGAAGTTTCTGGCTTAACGGAAACTTTAATAAGGAATTTGGTGGTAAAGGGCAAGAAACCATTATTTTTGGACCAGTAAAGAAGACCATTCATTTTGATCCAAAACTGGAAGAAGATAAAACAAATTTGAATGTTACAAAGAAGATTACCGGATTTGATGCGAAGACACAAAAGCTCACTTATACAATTACAGTAACAGCGCCTGCTGATAATACACAGACAGTAAAAGACGTAAAGGTAACGGATGTGTTTGCAGACAATTCTTTGAAGATGCTGGAGAATTTATATAAGGATATAAATGCAAGCAAAGGAACATTTGATGCAAAGACAGGTATCTGGACAATTGGGGATATGGAAAAGGGAGAGATACAGACTCTTACCTATTCTGTTAAGATAAAGAATAGCTAGGATGATACTATTACAGATAAGACCATATCCAATACAGCTACAGTAACTGCCGGAACAGAGAAGAAGGCAGAAGTTACTTCGAATAAAGTCTTTAACAATAACCTGAATATTACAAAGTCCACAGTTGATGGAACATATGGTACTTCAAAAGGGATTCATGTTGACGCGACAGGAACGTGGATAAAATACACGATTACTGTAAATGCATCAAATGTAAATCAGGATGATGCAAGCGGAGTTAAGGTAACTGATGTTTTCAGTGATGATAAAGAGGATATAGAACAATATTATGCAATAGAAGGTGCAACACAGACAAATAGCACGGAACCGGGTGCTGGAGAAATCTATATTGATAATAACAAGAAAGATTTCATCTGGAATATTGGAACAATGAAGCCGGGTGAGACAAAGACGCTTACCTATTGTGTGAAATTAAAAGACTCCGTATGGGAGAATAGTGGAAATACCAGTGATACAGTTAAGAAGAAGTTTACAAATAAAGCGACCCTTACTGCAACAGGTATGGAAGAAGATAAGTCTGCGACAACAACAGTAAACCTTAAAAAGAAATGGATTTCTAAAAAGGGAGAATGGGATGCCGCAACAGGTAAAATGAAGTTTACAGTTCAGGCAAATAAAGGAGACAATAACTCTCCAGTACTCGACAGAAACTTTACTTTCACAGATAAAATGACCGGTGATTATGCGTACACAGGGAATTTAGTAATTGAAGCAAAAAATGCAAGTGGTAAGACACAGTGGACAGACATTATTTCATTGGACGATTCAGACAAGCAGACACTAGAACATGGAACTTTTACATGGAATACAGATGGTGGATGGACATACAAAGCAGCGCAGGCTGGAGAATTTGTATATTATCTTACTTACTATGCAAAGCCAACAGCTAACGGTCATAACCATATAAGCAATACTGCTTCTATTGGCATTAACGGCAGCTCCTATGAGCACAAGACAAACTGGAGCGGAACCGGTTCAGAAGAAATTGCTTTAACAAAAGAGTATGTATCTGGCGTTACTGCAGGAAAAATGAAGTGGAGAACAACGATTCCGGTACGTGTTGTGGAAGGTTCTGCTTATGTGGATACAATTTCCTCTCCAAAGAATCATAAATTTGTATCTGAAGATAAATTAAGAGAAGGATTAGATATTTATTTTGGACAGGAAAGCAATAAGTTAAAAGAGGGTAAAGATTATACACTTACTTATAATGATGATTATAAATTTACTATCACCTTCCTGCATGAAATTGATGCAGACAGTACGAATAGAATTGTTATTACCTACTATACAGAGAATACAGTAGCAAGAGATGATGCCAAGTATAAAGATGGAGATAAATTTACCTATACTAATGCAGGTAAGTTAACAATCCGGGAGGGGCAGGAACTATCAGTCAGCGATAGTACGGTATGGTATAAACACTCATCCATCAGCAAGGAAGCCGGCGATTATGACAAGACAAATCGTACAATTCGCTGGTTCATCACACTGAACAAAGACGGCACACTTGGTACGCTTGATGGTGAAAACAGTGTTGCAGCAATTACGGATACTTTACCAGAAGGCCTCAAGTATGTAACAAAAGGAAATACACAAAATATACAGATTACTGAACGGGGTAAACAGGCAGCAAAAGCAGCGATAGACAGCAACAGTATTGTATATGACGAAGCTTCAAACAAGTTAACATTTAATGTTATAGGTTTAAAATCTGATAGCAAAAACAGTAACGAAGGCTATGTAAAAATAGCGATTGATACTCTTGTTGATGATGAATATATTGGTCTTTATACAGAAAAGACTTATGAGAATAAGGCAAAAGTAGAATATGATGGTAACAGCAGTACGGAAGCTACTGCAAACAAGACCATAAAGAATACTACTCTTAAGAAAGATTCAGAATATATAAATGGTTCTACCGCAACTTATACATTAACAGTGAATCCAAATGGAGAGAATCTTTTAAAAGATAAAGACACAATTACTGTTGTGGATCAGATGCCGAAGATTATGACTCTGCTTTCAGATAGTATCACTGTGAATGGAAAATCTCTGGCACAGTCTGGATGTACATTTACAACGGGAACTGGAGATGTAAATAATAACGAATACAAATTTACAGTTCCAGATGATGAAAAGGTTGTAATCAAGTATAAGGTTACGATAAATGCTGCAGAAGATACCGCAGTTACTTTATCCAATACTGCATGGTATGAGGGAGTTGAGAACACGGCAATTAATAACTCAAAGGAAATAATTGTTTTAAGTGCCGGAGCAGAAATTACTGGTTCAAGAAGTTTTTCTATTTTAAAAGTGGACAGTCAGACACAGGCACTGATTGAAGGTGCAAAGTTTAAACTGGAAAAGGCGAAAGTCGAGAATGGAGAAATTACTGGTTTTGAGACAGTGATGAATGAGGGAAAAGAGACACAAACGACCGGTGAGAATGGAAAAATTAAATTCATTGGTTTGAAAAAAGATGGTTTATATCGTTTTACAGAAGTCAGTGCAGCACCTGGATATAAGAATTCCGGTAAAACAATTTATGTTGCATTTACAAAAGCAATGCAGGATTTTGGTGCTAAAGCAGGATATACGGTAACAGGAATTGCAGGTGGTGCGACCATACAGGTAGAAAACATGCCAGCTGGCAGCCTCACCATCGAGAAAAAAGTAATCGGTAACAACATTCCAGAAGAAACCTATGAAATGTCAGTAACTGCCGCTGAAGGTAACACAGATACTGATCTCACAAAAGCAACAGTAACAGACACAACCGATAACAATGCAGCAATTACGCCAGCTATTTCAACAAAAGATGGACAGAGTACATTGACCTTTAGTTTAAAAGCCGGACATAAAGCGAAAGTAAGCGGACTTCCAGTTGGAACTTACAATGTGACAGAGAACGCTGCAAGCCGGTCAGAAACAGATAAAACAGCTTATACGGCAAGTTATTCTGTAGATGGTAATTCTGTCTCAAATGTGAAAGTTAAAGTGGCACAGGATGCAGATTCTAATGCAGTTCCAAATGTGACAGTAACTAACACATATAAAACAGAACTGAAAGTCCTTAAGAAAGATATCGGAACAGATGCACCTCTTTCAGGAGCGCAACTTGCAATTTACAATAACTCTGATGTAACTTTTGACAGCGAAGGCAAAGCCACAGTAAAAGCTGGCGCAACAGCCGTAGCATCCTGGACCAGTGGAACAGATGCAAAAGACCTTACCGGAAAGGTAGTGGCAGGTGGAAACTATGTTTTAGTTGAGACAGCCGTACCAACGAGCGATTATGTTCAGGCAGCAGCCATTCCATTTAAAGTGGATGCAGAAGGCCAGATTCAGGTTGCAGATGCTTACGCAAATAACTATAATGACAGCACCCATACCATCACATTAAATAACCAGAAAAAGACAGGAAGCCTTACTGTCAAGAAGATTATCGAAGACGGTGAAGCAGACACAGCATTTGACTTTACAGTTACATTTACAAACTTTAATAATGGCAAAGGTGGTGATGTCACTGTCACAAGAAAAGGTAAAGAGGGAAAAGACCAGCCTGAAACAAAAACAGTTAAGCCAGATGCAGATGGAAGTCTTAAATTAGAGCTGAAAGCGTTAACAAATAATGAGGCAGTTAAGATTTCTGGAATTCCATACGGTACATCTTACACAGTAACAGAGACACAGCAGGAAGGCTATCTCGAGACAGCAAACAGCAATCTTACCGGTGTCATTGGAGATAACGGAACAGCGGCGAATGGTGTAGAGCGAGCAACAGATGCAGAAGCTTCTATCACTAACACAAGACTGACCGGATTCACTGTTAAGAAGTTAGCAGAGTACGGACAGTACACACCAGATGCAGAAACAAAGGATAACAAGCAGTTCAAGTTCAAAGTAACTTTAACAAGAAATGATGCAGTTTATACACGCAAGTTCACAATCAAGTACAGCGATAAAGAGCAGAGTGAAGAAGTTAGAGCAACGAATGGTGTATATGAATTCACATTAAAGGATACACAGAGTGCAGTATTCAGCGATCTTCCTTCTGGTACAAAGTACACAGTAGAGGAAGTAGCAGATGATGACTATGATGCTTCTGTAAAGGTAAATAATACGGTTCAGAATGCAGACAGTAACAACAATGCAGATAACAATAAAAATGTTGCAGCTACAGCAGAAGGAACCATTGATAAAACAGGGGATACCGTAGAATTTACCAACACAAGAAAGCTTGGCGCTTTCTCCTTTACAAAGACTGTAAAAGGGAATATGCAGGATAAGGAGCAGTCCTATGACTTCTATGTTGAAGTAGATGGCAAACCGTTCAACGGCAATGCAGCAATAATCACACAAAAGGCCACAGAGAAGTCAGACGATGCAGACACTCAGGGTAAGACCAAAGAAGACAAGAGTGAGAATACTGCAGGAACAACGGTTCAGATTACTGACGGCAAGCTCAGCCTGACTGACGGTCAGACCGCAACAATCGCAAACATCCCAGCTGGCGTATCCTACAGCATTAAAGAAACAACCGGTGACCGTTATGTAACCCTTATTGATAATAAGGTTACCGCAGAAACAGCTGGCACAGTAGAAGAAGGGAAAACAACCGAAACACAGTTTGTCAATCAGGTAATTCACCTCAACATCACAAAGACAGATCTGACGGGTGAAAGAGAAGTTGCCGGTGCAGCAATGACACTTTATAAAGCAGAAGATGTCAACGAAGACGGCACAGTAAAAGACGGTGCCGAAGCGCTTGACAGCTGGGTATCCGGCAAGGAAAGCTTCCATGACTTTGGACCAGCTATAAAGGCAGGCGCGTCCTATGTTCTTGTCGAGACCGCAGCACCAGATGGCTATACTTACGCAGAAAATATTTCATTTACTGTGAATGCAGATGGAACAATTAAGACAGATGCTGAGAAGACAACGGATAAAGAAACAGGCGAAGATGTTTATTTTGTAAAAGATGATGTAACAAAAGTATCTATTAAGAAAATGGATATTACAGGCAATAACGAAGTTGCCGGTGCCAGACTTCTTTTAAAAGATAAAGAAGGAAATGTAATCGAAAGCTGGATGTCTGCGACAGAAGCCCATGTATTTGAGCAGAAACTCATTGCGGGAGAAACGTATACACTTGCAGAGGTTACTGCGCCAAGCGGTTATGAAGTTGCAGCAGATATTACATTTACTGTAAATAAAGATGGAACGGTTTCTATTGATGGTAAAGCAGTGGATGGCAACGAAATTATCATGAAAGATGATACAACACCAGTTGGTGAAGAGGGTAAACTTGTTGTAAGTAAGCTGGTTACATTCCAGGGCAAAAATCAGGCAGTAAACAGAACTTTTTACGTTGCATTATTTAGCGATGCCGACTGCACACAGAAAGTTTCTAATGTAAAAGAATTGAAATGCGAGGGCGCATGGTCAGCATACACTGTATTTGAACACCTCAAAGACGGAACATACTATGTTGCAGAAACAGATGAGGATGGTAATAAGTTAGAATCTTCCGAAGTTTGCAAGATTGAGGGTAATGGAACAAAATGCGAGATTACTCCAACACAGAAAACAGCATATGCTGTCATTGAAAACCAGCTTCTTATTCCGGAAGATGACTTCTTAAATACCTTACATAATCTTACTGTAACGAAAAATGTTACATTAGATGGAGAACAGATTTCTGAGAAGTACAGTGGAACATTTTATGTAAGCCTGTTCACAGACCCTTACTACACAAACCGTACAGGTGATGTGAAAGAATTACAGATTCAGAATGGTAAGAGTACTTCCGTAAGCTTCACAGATTTAGCAGATGGAACCTACTATGTGGCTGAGACAGACAAAGACGGTAATCCGGTAGAGAACACGGACTTTGGCTTTGATGTAAGCTATGATGGAGATATCACTGTTTCCTTCACAGAGCAGAACACCGACAGCACATTAGCAATCACAAACGATATGACCGAGAGAAATCCGGAATATAAAAAATATTCAAAAAAAGAAGACGATGGTGATGACGGCAAAGAGAAAAAGAAAACAAGCACCAGCAAGAATAACTCTTCTAACAAAACAACCAAAAAAGGTAAAAACTCAAAGACCGGAGATAACTCACATATCTTCTTTTACGCAGCATTAGCAGCCGCAGCCCTTGCAGCAGGAAGTGCAGAAGTATATCGTAGAAGACGCAGAGCAACAGGAAGAAATAAACACGACAGATAGAAAGATTTTGATTTAAATCAGGAGACGAACCCCGAAATAGTTATAGCTATCTCGGGGTTTTCTCCAGTTTCATCAAGAGGGATACATATGTTAAAATTAATAATTTTTGATATGGATGGTTTAATGTTCGCCACAGAACAGGTAAACTACAGAGCATTTACTGAAATAGTAAAGGAAGAGGGATATAATCCAACCTTTGAACAATATATAGGATTTTTGGGAATGAATGCAAAAGACATTCAGAAGAAATACTATGTTTATTATGGAGAAGATGTAGATGCGGAAGGCATTTACAAAAAAGTTGGTAACCGCTCCAAACAGATAATCAGAGAAGAAGGAGTTCCTGAAAAAGAAGGCCTGAGAGAGCTTTTGCAGGTTGTCCGGGAAAAAGGCTTGCAGACAGCCGTAGCGAGCGGCTCAGATACAGATGTTATTAAAGAATACCTGGACAGAACTGGGTTAAACGAATATTTTGATATGGTGCTTTCTTCAAAAGATGTGAAAAGGGGCAAGCCATTCCCAGATGTATTTTTGGAGATTTGCAAAGCATTTGATGTAAAGCCAGAAGAGACACTTGTATTAGAAGATTCCGCAAATGGCGTGCAGGCAGCTCTTGCAGGTAATCTGCCTGTTATAAACATTCCAGATTTGCTTCCAATACCAAAAGAACAGCAGGAAAAATGTGTAGCGGTAGTGGAAAATTTAAAAGAAGTAATTCCGTATATTTAATAACGGTATGAATCGAAAACAAATTGTATCTGTCTGATAAAAATAATAGATAAGCACGAATCATTCTCATTTTGCATATGATAAATCAAACTGGGCGAAAGCAGGAAACCATTATATGAATAAAAAAGGAGACTTTGATTTTGAATGGCTGCCGGGATTTCGAGAGATGATGGCATGTCAAAATGAGGAACAAAATACACAGCAGGAAACTGACTTGGGCAATGAAAATCTTCAAATAGAGGCATTACTTCCTCCAGAGCAGTTACAACAGGAAGAACAGCGATACTGGAAAGACTACGAATATTTTATCCAGATGCTGCCGATGGTCGCAAGAGAGGTGTGGATTGTTGGAGATGCCCTGCTTGATCAATATGAGTACAAGGGAAGTCCGATTTATTCTGAATATCCAGACAAGGTAACTATTTTAAAAATTGCGGATATGGTGTATGATAAGTTAAAGTATCGCGAGGAACAGGAGATGATACAGGCTGATGATGAAGAGATGATAAGAAATCCATACTTTGTAGAAGTCTCTCTCCGGGATGCCATCACTCCATTTCGCACATTGATACAGGTAATATTACATTGGAATATTAATCACAGAAGACAGCGCTATTACCGCAGACAGAAAGTATTTTCAACACAATAATGCAAAAGATTCCTATGTCCGCAAGATGAATATTTTAAGAGATGTTCTGATATTTTCAGTATAATATTCAAGAATGCCCCGGCATTCTTGCTGCGAGATGCGCGTCTCTGCAAGTCTGCCGGGGAGAAATACCGAGTATAGATTGAAAATAAATAGTGGAAAAAGCGCTGGCAGTATAATGTGGTTACTGCTATAATATACATTTATTATCGAAATAAATAACAGGAGAATAAACATGGAGTTTTTACTCACCAAAATCAAAGAAAATTTAAATGAGCAGATGCTTCTTCTCACGATAAGTAATCCAAGAAAAGCAGAAGAAGTGAAAAAGTACAATATTCGCCCGATTCTTGTGAAGGACAAACTTGTTTTTCAGAGTGCGGCGTATACAAAGACGCAGGTTTTTCATAAGAATCTTAGTAAGAGAGAATTATTAGAAGAAGTGGAAAAGATACTTCCCTTATATAAACAGGTACAGCTGCAGACTTCTGGTGCAGAGCTTACTGCACTTATCAATAAAAAGGGAAAGGCAGCAATTAAAGTAAAGAAGCAGAATAATCCGGCTGTGGCAAAGCTGTCATCAGATAAAAGTCATTTGCTTCATAACCGCACAAAGAAATACATTTTACCAGAAGGAGTTGCTGTCCCATTTTTAAAAGATCTTGGAGTTATGACAGCAGAAGGAAAGATTGTGCGGACAAAGTACGATAAGTACCGCCAAATTAACCGCTTTTTAGAGTTTATAGAGGATGTGCTGCCGCATCTTCCAAAGGACAGGGAGATTACAATTCTTGACTTTGGATGCGGAAAGTCCTATCTGACATTTGCTATGTACTACTATCTTAAAGAGTTAAAAGGTTATGATATTCGTATTATCGGTTTGGATTTAAAGAAGGATGTTATAAAAAACTGCAGCCGTCTGGCTGTGAAGTATGGCTATGATAAGCTTAATTTCTATGAAGGTTCCATAGAAGAATTTGAAGGCGTTACACAGGTAGATATGGTAGTAACACTCCACGCCTGTGACACAGCGACGGATTATGCTTTGTATAAGGCATTACGCTGGGGCGCATCTGTTATTTTATCCGTCCCATGCTGCCAGCATGAACTTAATAAGCAGATTTCTGCATCAGAATTTGAGCCAATAACAGATTATGGCATTTTAAAAGAGCGCTTCTGTGCGCTTGCAACAGATGGTATCCGTGCCAAAATTTTAGAAGAACAGGGATACGATACACAGATTTTAGAATTTATTGATATGGAGCATACACCAAAGAACCTTTTAATTCGTGCCTTACATCGGAAAAAGCCGTCCGCAAAGAAGAGAGAAAAGGCTTCAAAAGAGGTAAATGCATTTTGTGAACAGTTTGGATTTGCTCCGACATTGTGGAAGCTTCTTCAGGAAGAGGGAGGGGTGAATAATGAGTAAAAATGTACAGTTGATAATCCTGCACATAGCAGTTGCCGTATTGTGTTTCATCGGCGCACTGGTCTTTTTTAATAATCGAATGGGCATGGAAAAGGGAAGTGCAGTAGCAGAGCTGGCTAATCCATCCTATCCTGTTCTTGAGATTGGAAATGATACGAGCAGCTATAATCTGATGGCTGGATATAAGGAAGACATTGATCTTTCTTTAGTCCGTAATCAGATTACCCTTACCAATAATAAAAATGCTGTAATTTTAAAGCTTCATGACTACGATTATGACATTACGGCAATTCAGTACACATTATTTGAAAAAACACCGGACAAACCGACAGAAACAGGAACACTGAATCAGCTTACCAAAAATAAAAAGAAAAATATAAAGCTGGGAACGCTGACATTTAAAAATACCTTATCAGAAAATAAAGTATATTATCTAAAAATGGCAGTCAGACTGAATGACAGCACACGAATTTATTTCTACACGAAGGTACAGAGTGGTTCTGGTTATCATTTAGATGACTACCTTGCATTTGTTTTAAAATTCCATAATAATTTATTTGATAAGGCAACAATGGATGAGAATGCCAGCTATCTTGAAACATCTGCAGATACGATAGATGATAATCTCGAATCAGTAAGTATCAACTCTGGAAGAGAAGCCGTTTCCTTTGGAAATATGGAAGTAAAACAGGAAACAAAGCCGCGTATTACTCTTCAGGAAATGAATAACACGTACACAGTAATTCGGGTGAATACAATCCTTTCTACAGAAATAAGCGACGGTGTTATTCAGTATTATGATCTGAGTGAGACCTACAAGCTGCGTTATACGGCAGACAGGATGTATCTTCTTGATTATGAGAGAACAATGGATGCTTATTATAATGAATCCATCATTGATTCGGCCAATAACCTTATCAGCCTGGGTATTCAGAATGAAAAGAATATCAGTTACATTTATTCTGATAAAGGGTACAGAGTGTGCTTTGCTGTGGAAGGTCAGCTCTGGTATTATGACTATCAGTCTTCTGATATGTACAAGATATACAGCCTTGCTTCAGAAAATATTTCAGATATAAGAAATGCAACAGGAAACCACGGAATCAAGCTGCTTAGCATGGATGATAAGGGAAATATTTTCTATCTTGTTTATGGATATATTAACCGTGGAAGACATGAAGGAATGAATGGAATCCAGGTCATGAAATATGATGCAAAAACAAACTGTAACGAAGAGATTTCTTTCCTTTCCACATCTCTGCCGTATGACAGCATGAAGGAAGATTTAGAGAAGTTCTCCTATTTGAACTCTAAATCCGTATTTTATTGTATACTTGAGGGAGACCTTCATGAAATTGATTTAGAGAAGAAAAAGGATAAAATATTAGAATCCGGTCTTGTGAATGAGAGTCTGACTGCTTCCAAAGATCAGAGCATTATCGCAATTGAAAAAGAGCAAAATCTTTATAAAAATAAGCAGATAGAAATGATAGATCTCGAATCAGGAAAAAAACAGAACTTTACCACAGGTTCTGATAAAAGAATCCGTGCCGTTGGCTTTTTATCCAATGATTTTATTTATGGAGAGGCAAATGCCGTAAATGTTTCAAAGAGCAGTAATGGAACTGTAAGCTTCCCGATTACCAAAATTCACATCGTTGATATTAACGGAAAGACAATCAAAGAATATCAAAAAGCTGGGCGCTATATTATGTCCACACAGATTAAGGGAAGCATCCTTGAAATGACACTCGGAAAAAGAACAGGAGGCAAAATCCAGAAAACAGGAACGAAGGATTATATTCGCTATAAAGAAAAAGAAGAATCTGACGCAGTAACCCTGACTTCCAAATATACAGATACCTACTGGACACAGCTTTATTTAAAATTCCCGAACTATGTATACATTCAGGTAGTTCCAGATCTTCTCTTAACAAAAATTATGGTAAATGAAGATGATGTTACATTGAATCTTTCAAATAGCGGAGAACAGCTGGAGCAGTACTTTGTATATGCTTCCGGTACACAAAAAGCGGTTTATACGAACCTGACCGAAGCCATTGCTCGGGCTTACACAGAGCGAGGCAATGTAATAGACAGCAAAGAAAATGTTCTCTGGAAATGCATTTACGCAGACTATGCCCAGGTAGCCGGAATGGACAATGTTGTCAAAGTACAGTCTGATGCAAAGTCACTCGCAGGCTGTCTGTCTATGATTGCTGCTGTAAATGGAAAAGAAGCAGCCCCAGACAGCATAGATATCGGAAAAGGCAGCATTGAACAATTAATGAAGAAATATAGCGGACACACAGCACGCAACCTTACAGGATGTACCGTAGATGAAATCCTCTACTATGTCAGTCAGGGAAGCCCGGTACTCGCTAAGTTAAACAGTAACCGATACGTTATCGTAATGAGCTACAATGCAACAAAAATAAGATATTTAGACCCTGTCACCGGTAAATCTACAGCCGCATCGAGAACAGATGTGACAAACCGCTTAGAAAAATCGGGAAAGGTATTTTATTCTTATATTGCTGATTAGACATTTTTAAATTATAGGTTTGATATATCTTCTTTTTCTTTCTGTTTTGAATTTACTGATTTCACTGGAGCCAAAGACAGCCCGAAGGGAAGGAAATACTGCCTATTTGTGGCCTGGGAGCAAGTGTTGGATGCGAGCGCGTAAGCGAGCATTCAACACGCCGCGACGAAAGTCACAAATAGGCAGTATTTTCTTCCCTTCGGGCGTCTCTTATACCAGTCACCTCAGAATATAAAGCTTAAAATCAGCAGGTGCAAGGGATAGAAAAGATAGAAAAAGTATTTACTTCCCCGGCCCTTTTCTCCATTGTAGCAGTGAAGAAGCAAACTATCCGCAAGGGCAAATATCTGCACTGGAAACGGAGAGACGTATGTTAGTAACGGTAATGCAGCGGGCAAAGTTCCGATGAAGCCTGCTTTGATTGGAAGTTCGGTAGAGCTTCCTCTTTTTTTATAGATTGAATAAAAGAAATAGATGCACAAAATACCGGCAGCCCCGCAGTCGGTCTGAAAAACTTCACTGAGGCAGCAGAAAATAATGAGAATATCAAAGTTTCTATAGAAAGCATTTCGGCGGTATTGTGAGGCATTTTCCATTAAAATCATAGCGGTAAAGCCTAAAAATAAGGTGAATAATACATTTTGCTCTTGAAAGGCGGCTGAAAAGTCAGTAAGTGACAGTTTTTGTAAATGTAGGACGGAATTAAGTGTTGAAGCAGGTAAATAGTGGAATGCCAGGTCATAAGGTATTTCTGATAAAAGTGCAAAAATAAATAGTCTCTGCTGGTATTTTTTTCTGTTTTTTGTGTGGAAAAAGCCTTCTGCCAATATAAAGCAAAACAGGGGGAAAGAGAGCCTTCCAACAGCCCGCAGGAGAAAATATACGTTTTTTGACAGAAAAGCTTTGCCAATTACTCCAATGTGGTCAAGGAACATTGAAAAAAGAGCTATATATTTTAAATGATATCCAGATATTTTTTTTAAGTTCATAATCTCTCCATTTCTTTGTGATATACTTTAATGATAGTCTGATTATAACTGGAAATAAAGCAAAAGAAAAGGGAAGGACAGATATAGTGCAAAAATTTCCGTAGAATGGGAAAGATAAAGAAAAGATGGTATAATAAACCTGTATAGAACTTATAAGACACGAAACCGCGGAGGTGACTATGAGTAAGAAACATAATGGATTATTATGGCGGGTGCTTAAGATCTGGGCAACCTGCCTGATATTGGCTTTTTGTGTACTTGGAGTAATTGCAGTAAAAAGAGTAGGAGTACCTGTAGTTACAATGTACAGGGAAGCAAGTAAAGACGTAGCAAAAAGCAGTAAAGACACATTTAAAGCAGAGCAGACCTCGCTTGTATATGACGCAGAAGGGAATGAGATAAAGAAGTTAAAGCAGGAAAAGGATGTTTCCTATCTTGATTATGAAGATATTCCAGATGCGGCAAAGCTGGCGATTATTTCGATAGAAGATAAGAATTTTACCACACATCATGGAATTGATGTGGAGGGAGTGGCGCGTGCAGGACTTTCCCTCATTTTAAATAGAGGAAATATCACAATGGGAGGAAGTACGATCACACAGCAGCTTGCGAGAAATATTTTCCTTGGTTATGAGAAGACTTACAGCCGTAAAATAAAAGAAATGTTTATTGCGGTAGCATTAGAGCAGAAGTATACAAAGCAGGAAATTCTCGAATTTTATCTGAATAATGTATATTTTGCAAATGGTTACTATGGAATAGAGTCTGCTTCAGAAGCGTATTTTAACAAAAATGCAAAAGATTTATCTATTTCACAGATTGCATTTTTATGTTCTATTCCAAATAGTCCGAACCGGTATGATCCTTATAAACATAAGGACTCGACATTAAAGCGTCGTGACCGCATTCTCAAAAATATGTATGAGGACGGCTATATCAGCGAGAGTCAGTATGAGAAGTCTGTCGCTGAAAAGATAACAATCATGCCGAAAAAAGAGACAACAACGAATGACTACGCGGAAACATACATTTTAAAATGTGCGACAGAAGCCTTGATGAAACAACAGGGATTTGAGATTAAGACAACATTTTCCAGTGATTCAGAAAAAGAAAAATATAACAATGAATACGATGAGCTGTATAACACTTGCAAAAAAAGCTTATATTCAGCAGGCTATCGTATTTATACTTCAATAGACATGGAGAAGCAGAAGCAGTTGCAGGATTCCGTATCTTCCCAGCTTTCCATGTTTACAGAAAAGACGGACGATGGTGTTTACAAGGTACAGGGGGCAGCTGTATCCATTGATAACTCCACAGGAAAAGTGGCAGCCATCGTAGGTGGCCGTGAGGAAGATCAGGAAGGTTACGGTTTAAACAGAGCCTACCAAAGCTTCCGTCAGCCAGGAAGTGCGATTAAGCCCCTCCTCGTATACACACCAGCACTCGAAAAAGGATATACACCAGATAGTACCTTAGATGACAGCCGTATGACAGGAAGCGATTCCGTATCGAATGCAGGCTACTCCTATTCTGGTTCCATTTCCTTGAGAAGAGCGGTAGAGAAGTCAAGTAATGTAGCGACCTATCGTCTGTACGAAGACCTTGGGCCACGCAGTTGTATGAAGTATCTTGAAGCATTGAATTTCAAGGGACTCGATAAAAGAGACTATGAGTATAACTCAACCTGTATCGGTGGTTTTACAAATGGAACAACTGTTGTAGAAATGGCGGCAGGTTATGCGACAATCGCCAATGATGGCGAATACCATACACCGGATTGCATCATAAAAATTACAGATGCCAAGGGCAATGACATTGTACCAGAAGATAAATCGACAAAGTCTGTCTACTCCAGCAGTGCCTCAAGAATGATGACAAGTGTACTGCAAAGCTGTGTAACAGAATCAGAAGGAACCGCCCATGTCTGCCAGCTGGATGTAGATATGCCGGCAGCCTGTAAGACAGGAACAACCAATGACTATGTAGATGGATGGCTCTGTGGCTACACCCCATACTATACGACCGCAGTCTGGGTAGGAATGGACAAATATAAATCCGTAGATAACTTAAAAGGAAATACCTATCCAGCAAGCATCTGGAAAAATTATATGGACAAGATTCATCAGGGATTAACCCGCAAAGAATTTGAATCCTACTTAAGCGATACAGAAAGCACCACAGAAGCAACTACGGAATCTACCGAAGACGACACCGAAAGCACAACAGAAAGCACCACCGAATCAACCGAAGATAACACAGCCGCTGATACAACAGAGCCTGACACTTCTCAGGATTATTATAATCCGGATGATAACAATAACGACAATAATACCGAAAATAACAACAATGGCTATGGCGGCGGTAATAATGGCAACGGTGGTAACGGTGGAAACGATGCAAACAATGGAAACAATGAAAATAACAACGACTCCGGAATGGACAACGGAGAAAATAATGATGGAGGCGACAGCGGGAATAACGGAGACAGTGGAACCCCCGATAATGGAGAATAAATACCACTGAAGTGCTTTGAAGTCGGATTGTTGAAAAGTATCTGAAAAAGAAAAAAGAATGGTTATAAGTTTGATTTTGTTTGGTTGCGCTAAACATTTCATTCTGCCCAGAAAAACAGGAACTTGGGAAAAATAAGTCCCAAGTTCCTATGGTCAGAATTCCACAGCGCAAAGGCACAAAATGCAATACTTATAACCATTCTTTTTTCTTTACCATAGTGTTCTTACAATTCAGCATAAAATCTTACAATTCAGCATAAAATTCTATTTCGGTGGCTGGATAGTTTTGGGAGTAAATAAAAAATAGCCGTCCTGCTCCCTGGAAAGAATAGAACGGCTATTTAACAAATAGTTTTAATTCGCCAGGACGGGTAAGTTGCGTTTACCTTCCAGCTTTCCTGTTAAGTATATTATGTTCTATGCTGCCGTCATTGTCAAATAGAACATAAATCTAAGTTTGTCTTTACGCAATCATAGGTAAAATACCTGTTTGACAATAGGAAAGGAATAGAATATACTATACTTAACAAGACAGCCGGAAGGTGTTGCGCCACCTGCTCAGGCAAATAAGTGTTAAACTAAAAGATAGCCGTCGACTTTCGCAGGGTCAGGACGGCTATTTTTTATGTATATTAATAGCTAGTGTGATTACAGCACATAACATTATCGTATAGGTGAATAAGTCCGTATATGTAACCATATGTATCACCCCTTCCGCAAGACTCGGAACAGGTGAAGCCGTCCCCCGGCTGTCCAATTAAGTATATTATATATCAAAATCATCCAGCCGCTGAAACAAAATTATATGCGGAATTGTAAGAAAACTATGGTAAAGAAAAAAGAATTTTTATAAGTATTGCATTTTGTGACTTTACGCTATGGAATTCTGACTGTAGGAACTTGGGACTCGTTTTTCTCAAGTTCCTGTTTTTCTGGGCAGAATGGAATGTTTAGCGCAACGGAACAAAATCAAACTTATAAAAATTCTTTTTTTCTTTAGAAGATTAACTACAATTCAGTTTAATATCTTCCTTTTCAGCGGTGTCTGTTTCTAGAACATTTTTCAAACACGCTCTAGCAAACTCCTATTTCTCTTCCTTAATAGTATGGAACTGCTTATACTCCTCTAATCTCTTCGTAATTCTGTCATGAGGATTCAGAATTGCACTGATAGAAGCCTCATGGTTGATAGAATCAATTAAGAGAGCAATGTACTTGGCAACATCACAGCTTACATACCATGGACGCTCAAAGAGGTCTGGGCGCTGGTAAGTACAGTTCGTAGTGATTACCTTATAAATAAGCCCTTCTTCGTAAGCTTTATCGAAAGATTCCAGTCCGTTAGTGAACATACCAAAAGTAGAGATGCAGAATACACGACGTGCCTTTCTTCTCTTTAACTCTCTTGCAACGTCTAACATACTTTCACCGGAAGAAATCATATCATCGATGATCATTACGTCCTTACCTTCAACAGAAGAACCTAAGAACTCGTGAGCAACGATTGGGTTGCGTCCGTCAACGACAACAGAATAATCTCTTCTCTTGTAGAACATTCCGATATCTACACCAAGAACGCTGGAGAAGTACATTGTACGGTTCATAGCACCTTCATCCGGGCTGATTACCATTAAATGTTCGTTATCAATCTCAAGATCGCTTGTAGAGCGAAGTAAAGCTTTGATGAACTGGTAAGTAGGCATGATATTGTCAAAACCTTTCAGTGGGATCGCGTTCTGTACACGAGGGTCATGTGCATCAAATGTAAGAACGTTATCAACACCGATTGCTGTAAGTTCCTGCAATGCGTAAGCACAGTCTAAAGACTCTCTGGAGCTTCTTTTATGCTGACGGCTCTCATAAAGGAACGGCATGATAACAGTAATGCTCTTTGGCTTACCTGAAGCAGCGCCGATGATACGCTTAACATCTGCGTAAATATCATCAGGAGACATATGGTTTTCATGGCCACATACTTTATATTTTAAACTATAATTAAGAACATCTGCAAGGATATAAAGATCTACGCCACGAACAGAATCGGAGATGAGTGCCTTTGCTTCACCGGTTCCGAAACGGGAACAGGTTGCATCGATAATATAAGTATCCTGCTCGTAATCTTTAAATACAACATTCTCTTTGTGTTCATGTTCACGCTCTTTACGCCAGTTTACAATATACTGGTCGATTCTCTTTCCAAGCTCTGCACAGCTAGGGTGAACAATAATTCCAAGCTTACCTACAGGAACGGTTGCAAATTTGCTATCATCTGGTCTCATGTGTTTTACTCCTTTAATCATATAATTATTATTATGTGAGATAAATCATATTACAATTCCTTTATAACATCCATTCTCTTATTCGTCAAGGGAGGAGAAAGCCTTTTTAATGCGAATGTCTTCTCCGTAAATATGTAAAAGGGTGTAGGACTGTATGATTCTTGAAAAAACTCTTTCTGTGTAAGAACGGTTAATCTGTTCTAAAGAAAGATTTGTACTTATAATAGTAGATTTTTTATTGAGAATTCTTTCATTAATACATAAAAAAAGCTGAGAATTAATGAAAGAATTATTAAGTTCTGTGCCGAGATCATCAATGATGAGAAGGTCACAATGCAGGAAAGCAGGCAATGTCTGTGCATTATTTGCTCCCCGGCGAAATGTATAGTCAGCTAGCTGGTCAAAAAACTGATAGGCAGTCAGGTAAATAACACCTTTTCCACGATTCAGAAGTTCTCCCGCGATACAATTTGAAAGAAATGTCTTGCCAACACCTGCATTTCCATAAATCAAGAGATTCTGCCCCGGTTTTGAGTCAAAACTTTCAATAAAAGAATGGCTTGCCGATAAGACATTTTCTATATTCTCACGAGGGGAAAGCTTCTCTCTGCCGCTTCTTTGTGTAGAATAATACTCTCTGCGAAAAGCAGAAAAACTTTCTGTACCAGCCACATCCTCTATATTAGACTGGCTGTAAAGAATATGGCGAATCTTCTGCTGAAAACAGCGGCATTTTTTATCGCCTATATAGCCGGTGTCCTTACATTCCGGACAATCGTAAATCGGGTCAAGATAATCTGCCGGGTAATCATGGATCGCCAGCAGGTTGACCTTTTCCATAGAAAGATCATAAATCGTGTCCTGCAAAGACTTCTTTGCCTCAGCATTAGATACCTGCTTAAGAAGGAGCGCCTTTGCCTTTTCCACAGAAATATGAGCAATCTGTTCGTCAATCTGACGAATTTCAGGAATCAGAGCATAAACACGCTCTTTGCGTTCCTGTTCCGTCATATAATTGCGGCGGCGTACTGCATCATATTCATTCATAATATCCTGGTATTGTCTTGTGGAAATGCCCATAGCTTACCTCCTGGTCTTATCAAGAAGACGAGATTCCAAATCATTAAAGTCATACGTTCTCTGTTCAAAGTTGTGGAACTGGTTCGTAGCAGTATTTTTTCTGGCAGCTGCCCCAGTACTTCCTTTACGAGGCTGTCCCTGTGTATATCCGGCATCAGAACCTGAAGAAGACGAAGCAGTAGAACGATGCTTATCATCTAAATGCTTAATATCTGAAGTATTCCGGACACCGAGCCGTTTCCAATCTTCAAGAATTTTGTTTGCATACGGAAAACTTGCCTGATGCGTTGCCAGAAGTGTCCGGCTGCACGCCTCGATAATAATATCCGTACCAAGTCCAAGAGAATTCCACTTCTTTATGTAGTCAAGCTCGGCAGACCCCGGATCACGATTCGAAATGCCAAATGCCTTCATAATAGGAAAAACATTCTGTGAATACAGCGTACTTTGTTCCTTTGCCTCCTGAACACTTGTGATGCCCTGCTGATACCAGTTAATCGCAACACTCTCGATATAGCGGACACTCTTCTTTCCACGAGTAACACAGTACTCAATTAAATATTCCAGCAAATCAGAAGAGAAATGCAGCTGGTCATTAATATAGCAAAAACTATTCAGTTCCGTTGTAGAAAATGGCCGTCCAATATAAGTCTCCGCCATATAAATCGTCCGCTCTAAATCCTTATTCGTCATTGAAGCCTGTACTTCCGTAGGACTTAATGTATTCTTATCTGGTACAGGAGTGATTGTTGGTGAAAGAGAAGTCCCAGTTTGTCCTGTAGATTCAGAGGGCATAGTATTTCCAGCAGAACCAGAAGTTCCAGAGGTTATAATATTTCCAGCAGAACCAGAAGTTCCGGCAGTCATAGCATTTCCGTCAGTGCCAGTAACTCCAGTAGCCATAACTTTTTCAGAAGTTCCAACAGCTTGAGTAGTTCCTGTATCACCAGAGATTCCATTTGCCATAGATTCAGAGCCAGTCACCGTAGCAGCCGTCTCAGAAGCAGCTCCTGTCTGTAGAATACCAGCTTTCTCCCAATAAGAAAGTGCTCTCAAAACGTCTTTTCGTGTCAGTTCTAAATGATCTGCAATACGTTCCACATCAACAGGCAATCCCATACCCTGCAGACGAAGAATCAGAAGATAAATCTTAACATATTCTCCATCCGCCTTTATCATATATTCATCAATAAATTTGTTTGGCAGAACAGTAACTTCATTCTGTACGTTGTAAAGTAAAGTAATCTTATCGCTCATTATACCCCTTATTTCTATCATCTGTAGTTTATCGGTTATCATCATGCGTTTTAATAAATTGTAAATGTAAATTCTATAGAATAAATAGTTATCCAAATATCAAATGCCAGAAAACAGCATCGGTATATTCTGAATAATTCATAATATAGAATAGCACACCCTCAAAAAAAAATACAGTTTCGAATCTGGGGAGAATGTGGATAGAATTGGGGATAACTCCTGTATAAAACCTTGATGGATAATGTGGATACTTTTGTGGATAATGTGGATAACTTTGTGGATAGGTGGGTAAAATTCGATATTTTGGGGAGAAAACTGGTCAAAAAGGGTGATAAGTTCCAAGATATAGGTGTGAACGAATAAAAATACAATGTGGACAAAATGTAAACAACATGGGGAAAGACTCAGAATACCCCCAAAAAATTTTTTAAAATTGTGGATAATGTGGATAACTTTCTGGGTTACTGCAGAGACAGATATGCTCTCTTTGGCTGATGAAGCAAAATCAGAAGTTGGTATCCACAATTTTTGTTCGCCCTGCGGGATGCTTATAGGAGTGTTATAAAATTGTAAAAAAAGAACCGTCTATTCAACGGTTCAAAGAGAGGAAAGTATGAAAAAATCTATCAAAAAGATAATTCGTTGTTTTTTTGATGGCTTTATCATACTGAAAATTTGTGAACAGTTTCTTTTATTTAATGAGGGCATCTTTTGTCTGTGGCAACCCAGAACTTATTTTTCAGCCAGAAGTTCTTCTCCGATCTCTACAACATTTCCTGCACCCATCGTAATCAGGAGGTCATGTCCTTTTACGTGAGCCTTTACGAAATCTTTGATTTCTTCGAAGCTTGGGAAATAATGTACATCCTGTCCATCTTCCTGTAAAAGTTTCATTACATCTTTAGAAGAAACTTCTCCGGTATCTACCTCACGGGCAGCGTAAATATCAGCCAGAACAATGTGGTCTGCCTGTTCTAATGCTTTCGCAAACTCAGGGAGAAACGCCTTTGTACGGGTGTATGTATGAGGCTGGAAGATAACCCAGAGTTCATCATGCGGATAATCCTTTGCAGCAGATAAAGTAGCGCGGATTTCTGTTGGATGATGAGCGTAGTCATCAATGACAGTTACATCACCGAGAGAACCCTTGTACTCAAAACGGCGGTGTGTTCCACCAAAAGATAAAAGTCCTTTACGGATTGCATCTAAAGGAAGTCCAATTGCTTCTGTACAAGCAATAGCTGCCAGAGAATTCATAACATTGTGGCAGCCTTTTACATTTAATGCGATACGACCCTTTGGCTCGCCATGTGCAACAAGGTTATAGGAAGCATTTCCTTCTTTATCAAATGCAATATCCGTTGCAGTGTAATCATTTTCCGGATTCAGGCCGAAAGTAACGTGCTTCTGAGCAAGACCATTCAAAATAAAGTCAGTATGCTCCATATCGCCATTAATAATGATAAGACCATCATCAGCAGTCTGAGAAGCAAACTTGTGGAAAGAATTCTTAATATCCTCAATATCCTTAAAGAAATCCATATGGTCTTCTTCTACATTTAAGATAATAGAATATAAAGGATAGAATTCTAAGAAACTGTTCGTATATTCACATGCTTCTGTAAGGAAGAGGTCAGAATGGCCGACACGAATATTTCCGCCGATACGGTCTAACATACCTCCGACACTGACCGTAGGATCGGTATCTGCCTGAAGAAGAATGTGAGTAAGCATAGAAGTTGTTGTTGTCTTTCCATGTGTTCCGGCAACGGCGATAGACTTCGCAAAGTTTGCCATGATCTGTCCGAGAAGAGCTGCGCGGGTCATCATAGGGACTCCTTTATTCTTTGCAGCAGCAAATTCTTCGTTAGATTCGTGAATGGCAGCAGTATAAACAACAAGATCGATATCATCGGTAATATTCTCTGCTTTCTGTCCAATAACAACCTTTGCACCTGTTTCTTCAAGATGCTTTGTCATGTCGGAAGACTGCATATCAGAACCGGTCACTGTGAAATGTCTGTTTAATAAAATTTCGGCAAGACCGCTCATGCTGATGCCGCCAATACCGATAAAATGAACATGAATCGGCTTTTGAAAATCAATTGTATACATATTTCCCTCCAGTGCCACAAGATGTGTCTCAGAAAATCCGTCATATGGGACTTAGTGAGTACATATAAATAAATATGGCGAAAAAAATCAGTTTAATTATTAAAAAGTCGTTTATAGTATAGCGCACAGATAAACGAGATTCAAGAAAGAATTGCGATACTTAAGGTCTCTTCTATACACATCTTATAGTAAGGGTGCCAGGGTACCTTGAAAAATTCCTAAAACAGCCAGTAATAGGGCACTTTTCATTATAATGTCCTATTGTTTTCGTGGGATTTCTACATTTAAATGTAAAAGATAACCATATGACAATACAAAATATATAAAAAAATAAAAAATATATTTTGTTTTTTGTGCTAAACTGCTTTCCATTTGGGAATTTCAGTGCTATAATAAGTATTATGTGACAAAGGGGTGATTATTATGATAAAAAAAGAAATGATAGCAATGCTCTTAGCTGGTGGACAAGGAAGCCGTCTTGGCGTACTAACCTCTAAATTAGCGAAACCGGCAGTAGCATTCGGCGGAAAGTACAAAATCATTGATTTTCCGTTAAGTAACTGTATTAACTCTGGAATCGACACAGTAGGTGTTCTTACCCAGTATCAGCCATTAAGACTGAACCAGCACATCGGTATCGGTATTCCTTGGGATTTGGATCGTAATATAGGTGGTGTTTCTATTCTGCCTCCATACGAGAAGAGCCAGAATACTGACTGGTACACAGGAACAGCGAACGCGATTTATCAGAACATGGAATTCATGGAGTATTATCATCCAGATTATGTAATTATTCTTGGTGGTGACCATATTTATAAGATGGACTATGAACTGATGCTTGAGTTCCATAAGAAGAACAACGCCCAGATCACACTGGCTACATATGAAGTACCATGGGAAGATGCCAGCCGTTTTGGTCTGGTAATCACAGATGAGAATAATCAGATTCTCGAATTCGAAGAGAAACCAGCGAACCCAAGAAGTAATAAAGCATCCATGGGTATTTACATCTTTAACTGGGAAGTATTAAAGGAAGCTCTGGAAACTTTATCCGAACAGCCTGGCTGTGACTTCGGTATGCATGTAATTCCTTACTGCCACCAGCGCGGTGATAAGATTATGGCTTACAACTACCAGGGTTACTGGAAGGACGTAGGAACACTTTCCGCATATTGGGAAGCGAACATGGAATTAATCGATATTATCCCAGAATTTAACCTTTACGAAGAGTTCTGGAGAATATATACAAAGACAGACGTTATTCCACCACAGTATTTCTCAGCAGACTCTAAGGTAAATGCCTGCATCGTCGGAGACGGAACAGAAGTTTACGGTGAGATTTCCAACTCTGTAATCGGAGCTGGTGTTGTCATTGAGGAGGGTGCTGTAGTTACGAACTCTATTATTATGAATAATACCGTGATCAAGAAGGGTGCTAAGATTGAGAAGTCTATCATTGCAGAGAGCGTAGAAGTCGGAGAGAACGCAGAGCTTGGTGTATTTGAAGAAGCAGAGAACAAGTATAAACCTAAGGTTTATAGTGGCGGCTTAGTTACTATAGGTGAAGGTTCTGTTATCCCGGCCAACGTTAAGATCGGTAAGAATGTCGCAATCGTAGGAAAGACAACAGCAGAAGATTATCCAGACGGAATTCTGGCAAGCGGCGAATCCATTATCAGATAGTAGAGGGCAGGTGACATAAATGAAGTCTATAGGTATTATTTTAGCAGGTGGTAATAATAACAGAATTGGAAGATTATCCGATAAACGTGCGATTGCAGCCCTGCCAGTAGCAGGAAGCTATCGTGCAATTGATTTTACATTAAGTAATATGAGTAATTCCCGCGTATCTAAAGTAGCGGTATTACCTCAGTTTAATGCTCGTTCTTTAAATGAACATTTAAGCTCAAGTAAATGGTGGGATTTCGGAAGAAAGCAGGGAGGACTCTATGTCTTCACTCCTACTGTTACAAAGAACAATAACTCATGGTATCAGGGAACAGCAGATGCTCTTTATCAGAACATTGATTTCCTTAAGAAGAGCCATGAGCCTTATGTAATCATCGCAACTGGTGATGGTGTATACAAGATGGATTACGGCAAGGTTCTTGAAGCTCATATCGCTAAGAATGCAGATATCACGGTAGTTTACACAACATTAAAAGATACAGATGACGATTTAACACGTTTTGGTGTTCTTAAGTTAGATGAGAACGAAAGAATCGTAGAATTTGAAGAGAAGCCACTCGTTGCTTCCTCTAATAACGTATCTATCGGTGTTTATGTAATCAGAAGACGCCATTTAATTGAGATTCTTGAGCGTTGTGCAAGAGAAGACAGACACGACTTTGTACAGGATGTACTCGTTCGTTATAGAAATGTTCGTAAGATTTACGGCTATAAGCTTGATACATATTGGAGAAATATTGCAACAGTAGATTCTTATTATAAGACAAATATGGATTTCCTGAAGAAAGACGTAAGAGATTACTTCTTCAAACAGTATCCGGATGTATACTCTAAAGTAGACGATCTTCCACCAGCAAAATACAATACAGGTGCAGAAGTAAAGAACAGTATTATTTCCTCTGGATGTATTGTTAACGGTAAGGTTGAAAACTCTATTATCTTTAAAGATGTATACATTGGAAACAACTGTACTATCAAGAACTCCATCATTTTGAATGATGTATATATTGGAGATGACTCCTATATTGAGAACTGTATCGTAGAGAGCAGAGATACTCTACGTCCAGGAACGAACTACGTCGGAACCGATGATGAGGTTAAGATAGTAATTGAGAAGAATGTACGGTACATTCTGTAATTAGTAACAACATTATTGGGAGGACAGGTCATGCAGATTACCGATATAAGAATCAGAAAAATAGCAAAAGAAGGAAAGATGAAAGCGGTCGTATCCGTAACTTTTGATAATGCATTTGTTGTGCACGATATCAAAGTAATTGACGGAGAAAAAGGTTTATTTATCGCAATGCCAAGCCGCAAAGCATCCGATGGCGAGTATCGTGATATCGCACATCCGATTAACTCTGATACTCGTGACATCATCCAGAAAAGTATTCTTCAGGAATACGAAGCAATCATGGCCTCGGGGGAAGAGGAAACAGTCGGAGAAGCAGAGGTAGCGTTATAAATATAACTGTAGCAAAACTTAGAAGATAAAGGGACTGACGTAAAACAGCTCTTAACCTTATAGCAGGAATTTCTGTATAATATATGGAATTCCTGCTATATTTTTATGAAGATTTTTGAAGATTGCAAGAGTCATTTTGCTATTCGAAAATTTTTCTTTTTAGAAAATGCATAATCTATGATATACTAAAAAACATATGTTGTTTATGCTGTTATGGAAAAATATCAAGTAGAACTTCGAGAATTGATTTTTAACAATATCTTACAGAACGGCACAAAAAGATTCCGAGAGTACATTAGATGTACAGTGGAGGTTAGATACATTGAATACAAATAAAATATTCGCAGGGTGCTTTAATTTCTTTCGCAAATGGAAAGTGAAAAAGAATCAGATTACCCTGATAGAGAAATTAAATACCGGGGGTACAGGAAGCCTGTTTGAGATAAAAAACGAATGTGAAAAAAGAGGGTTACCTTTTCATTTTAATATCATTACGCATGCAGATTATGAAGTGAGTCTACGTAATCTGGGAGGCTTGCTAAAGCTTTTTACTATAAAGGCTTTTCGAATGGCGACTTCATCCCATATTTTTTTGAATGACAATTTTTTGCCGCTTGGATATATGAAGCTGTCGGATGAGACAAAGGTAGTTCAGCTTTGGCATGGGATGGGATCTTTTAAGAAGTTTGGCGGTTCATCGGAGACGAACCCGGAAGTTTTAAAGGAGCTTAAAGCGGCAACGAAAAATACAGACCACATACTGGCAAGTTCAGAAAATATCAGGGACAACTATGCAGAGGCTTTTATGGCACCGAAAGAAAAGGTGATCTGTATCGGATGTCCACAGGTGGACTATTTTTTCAGAGAGCATGATATTGCTGCGTGGAAGGAAGAGCTTAGTGAACGATATCCGGAAATGAAAGGAAAGAAGCTTGTTCTTTATGCGCCGACTTTTCGTGGGGAGGAAGAACATGATAAAAAGCTTTTAGAAGCGTTTGATTTTGATGCATTTCAGAAAGAACTTGGGAAAGACTATTTCTTAATGGTACGTCTTCATCCGCAGATTCAGTCTGCAAAAGTGCCGGATACCGTAGCAAATATGACCGATTATCCGAATGTCCGCAAACTTCTTTGCATGACAGACATTTTAATTGCAGATTATTCTTCGATTGCTGTAGAATACTCCCTCTTAAATCGCCCGATTATTCTCTATGCATTTGACAAAGGGTGGTATTTGAGTGAGGACAGGGGATTTTATTTTGACTATGAAAAGACAGCACCTGGTCCGATTGTAGAAAATATGCAGGATTTAATCAACTGTATTAAAAATAAACAGTGGGATATTGCGAAAGTAGAGAAATTTGCACATCTTCACAACGATTATTTTGATGACAAATCTGCGAGGAGAGTGGTAGACTACTATTTTGGCAATGGAAAAAAGCTGCCGAACTCTGCATCGGAGCCAGAACCATTCTATGAAGAGTGGAATCAATACCGCCCAAAACACCGCAGAAAGAAAAATCCTGACAGCATCAGCCAGAATATTTTTGATAATGTTTCCGGCAAAAGCCAGAACGGAAAACTCCCCGAAAAATGGGCAACACAGGATGCCGAAGAAGCCGTAAACTCCTGGGAGTCTGAGCGCAAAAAGCAAAGAAAGAGACAGCAGCAAAAGGCGAGAATGCAGGAAAAGTTAAAACAGCAGACAGCAAACGTAACTAAGCAAAAGAATAAGAAAAATAACAATTTTATATCGGGTATAGATAAGTTAAAATCAAAAAAAGAAAAAGATATAAATAAACAAAAACAATTAAAGTTACAAAATCAAGAAGAAAAAAGTACAAAAGAAACCTCAGAAGAAATAAAATCACGAAAGGAACATAGAATGAAAGTAATCGTAGGATTAGGTAATCCAACAGACCAGTATAAAGGAACAAGACACAATGTAGGATATATGGCGATTGACCGTATCGCAGAGGCAAACCGAATCAATATTAATCAGCATAAGTTCAAGGCAATGGTAGGAAGTGGTTTCATCGGTGGCAGCAAAGTTCTTCTCGTAAAACCATTAACTTATATGAACTTAAGCGGCGAAAGCATTAGGCCAATCATGGATTTCTATAAGCTGGATTTAAGCGATATCCTCGTAATTTATGATGATATCAGTTTAGAGCCTGGAATGCTTCGTCTTCGCACGAAAGGAAGTGCCGGCGGACATAATGGAATGAAGAGCATTATCAAACATTTAGGAGGAGACACTTTTCCACGAATCCGTGTCGGTATCGGCGGCGAAAAACATCCGGGACAGGATCTCGCAGATTATGTTCTTGGGCATTTCAAAGACGACGAAAAAGAACTGCTCTCCGATGCATTAGACAAAGCTGAAAAAGCAGCAGAACTTTTTGCACAGGATGAATTTTCAGAAGCTATGAACAAATATAGCGTAGGAAAGAAGAAGAGAAAAACTTTGGAATAGGAGAAAATATTTTTCCGTTGCGCTATAAATAATAGTAAAAGCAAGCATGCAACAGAAAAGTGCAACAACCAAAATAAAAGGAGGTATCATGAAAACTTTATCAAACCCTCTTTTAAAATTCGATACTTATATTGATATAAAAACCGCAATGAGCCAACAGGCTTATCCCATCGTCCTGAATGGTTGTGTTGATTCTCAAAAAGCACACTTTATTCCAAATTTGGGGGAGGATTTTCCTTGTCGGTTTGTGTTGACGTATAAAGAAGAGAAGGCGAAGGAGCTGTATCAGGATTTGAGTTTTTTTGATCCGAATACGGTGCTGTATCCTTCGAGAGATGTGCTGTTTTACAGTGCAGATGTGCATAGTAATCACATTGAGCGGCAGCGAATGGACATTTTAAAAAAGATTGTGGCGGGAAAGCCTCTCACGATTGTTGCCTGTCTTGATGTGTTTATGGAGAAAATGATTCCGTTTGAGGAGTTTAAGGAGCATTGCCTGACGATTGATTTTGAATCAATTATTGATACAGATGCATTAAAACTCAAGCTTTCAGAGCTTGGATATGAAAACAGTGGCCTGGTGGAAGCGCCAGGGCAGTTCGGTATCCGAGGGGGAATCATTGACATTTTCCCGTTGACGGAGGAACTTCCGGTTCGAATTGAGCTGTGGGGGGATGAAGTGGATTCCATCCGCTCTTTTGATACGGAAACGCAGCGAAGTGTGGAAAAGCTGGACGAGGTTCAGGTATACCCTGCGACAGAAATAATTCTTTCAAGAAATAAGATTGGTGAGGCAGTTCGCCGAATGAAGGAAGAGTATAAGAAGCAGGAAGAAGCATTTAAGAAGAGAAAGCGTCTTGCGGAAAAAGAACGTCTTCGGAAGATGACGGTAAGGACAGAGGAGGAACTTCTTTCTTTTGGAACAGCAGAGGGAAGTGAGGCATTATTGTCCTATTTTTATGAGAAAACGGTTTCATTTCTTGAATATTTACCAGAAAATACACTCTTTTTCATTGATGAACCGCATCGTGTTCTGGAAAAAGGAAAGACATATGAGGAAGAATTTTTCCTTTGTATGCAGAGTCGATTAGAAGGTGGATATGTGCTGCCGGGACAGGCGGATTTGCTGTTTGGATATGAGGAGATTCTGTCAAAAGTGATGGAGGAACCGCTTATTTTGCTCAGTTCTGTTATTCAAGATTACGCTTTTTACAAGCCGAAAACCATTTGTGATATCGAGGCAAAGTCCATTTTTTCATATAATAATAGTTTTGACCAGCTTATCAAGGATTTAGAACACTGGAAAAAGCAAAATTACAGGATTTTGCTGCTTTCTTCTTCAACAACAAGGGCGAAGCGTCTTGCAGAAAATATCAGGGATTATGGTCTGCTTGCGTATTTTGCAGCTGATTTTGACCGCACGATTGCACCGGGGGAGGTTATGGTGGCGAGTGGCCGACTTGGAAATGGTTTTGAGTACCCGACGCTTAAATTTGTCGTTTTATCCGAAAAAGACATTTTCAAGGAAAGAAAGGCCAAAAAGCCGAAGAAGAAAAGCCAGTACAGTGGCCAGAAAATCAATTCTCTTTCGGAGATTTCAGTCGGTGATTATGTTGTCCATGAAAAATATGGACTCGGTATTTACCGTGGCATGGAAAAAATTGAGTCCGATGGAATTACGAAAGATTACATCAATATTGAATACAAAGATGCGAGTAATCTTTTTGTTCCGGCATCACAGCTTGAACTCATTCAGAAATATTCGAATTTAAGTGCAAGAAAGCCAAAACTGAATAAGCTTGGCGGCACAGAATGGGAAAAGACGAAAAGCCGGGTTCGCTCACAGGTGCAGATTGCGGCACAGGATCTGGTAAAACTTTATGCCGAGAGGCAGGCAAAAGAAGGCTACGCTTACGGCAAAGATACCGTCTGGCAAAAAGAATTTGAAGAATTATTTCCATATGAGGAAACAGAAGATCAGTTAAGTGCGATTGAAGATACCAAGCGTGATATGGAAAGTCATCGAATTATGGACCGTCTTATCTGCGGAGACGTTGGATATGGAAAGACCGAGGTTGCAATCCGAGCGGCATTTAAGGCAGTTATGGACAGCAAACAGGTAGTTTATCTTGTACCGACAACCATTTTAGCACAGCAGCATTACAATTCATTTAAAGAAAGAATGGAACATTATCCAGTCGAGATTGCCATGCTTTCTCGTTTTTGCACGCCAAAAGAACAAAAACGTATTTTTGATGGACTGAAAAACGGAACGATTGACATTGTCATCGGCACACATAAAGTTCTTTCAAAAAATATCAAATACAAGAATCTCGGACTCCTTATTATTGATGAGGAACAGCGTTTTGGCGTAAAACAGAAAGAAAAAATCAAGCAGCTGAAGAAAGATGTTGACGTTCTGGCATTGTCCGCAACCCCAATTCCAAGAACCCTGCACATGAGTCTTGCCGGAATCCGTGACATGAGTGTTCTTGAAGTTCCACCAGTGGACCGCCGGGCAATTCAGACCTACGTTATGGAGTACAACGAGGAACTTGTCCGCGAAGCAATCGAACGAGAACTTGGCAGAGGCGGACAGGTATACTATGTATACAATCGAGTCAACAATATCGATGAAGTAGCAGCAGGCTTACAACGGCTTTTACCAAATGCCACAGTAGAGTATGCACACGGGCAAATGGGCGAGCGCCAGCTTGAAACGATTATGTCCGGCTTTATCAATAAAGAAATAGATGTTTTAGTCTCCACGACCATCATCGAAACTGGACTCGACATCCCAAATGTTAACACGATGATTATTCAGGATGCACAGTTATTTGGCCTTTCTCAGCTTTATCAGCTAAGAGGCCGTGTCGGCCGTTCCAACCGAACTGCATACGCATTCTTAATGTATAGAAGAAACTCTATCTTAAAAGAAGAAGCCGAAAAACGATTAAAAGCTATCCGTGAATTCACTGACTTAGGAAGTGGTTTCAAAATCGCTATGCGTGACCTCGAAATCCGTGGGGCCGGGAATCTTCTTGGTGCAGAACAATCCGGTCATATGGAATCCGTCGGATACGACCTTTACTGCAAAATGCTCAACGAGGCAGTATTAACAATGAAAGGCGAACAGCAGGAAGTCGATACATTTACCACATCCATCGACCTGTCCATCGATGCTTACATTCCGGAAACCTACATCAAGAGCGAATCCGAAAAACTCTCCTGGTATAAACGAATCGCAACTATCGAGACGCAGGAAGAATCCGAGGACATGATCGAAGAAATGACCGACCGTTACGGTGATACACCAGCACCACTTATCCGCCTCATGGACGTTGCACTCCTTAGAGAAGAAGCCCATCAGGCATGGCTTCTTTCCATCGAGCAGAAAGGAAGCAAAATCCTGTTTACCATGAACCCACGGGCGAAAGTTCGCGTTGAAGAAATTGACGGTTTCCTCAAACAGTACCGCAACAAGATGAAAATAAAACCAGAAGCGAATCCGGTGTTTGTGTTCGAATCTACAGGGATACCGAAAAAAGACTTACTGGCAAAAGTCAGGGAAATCATTGGGGGAATCCAAAAACTACAGGATAAATCCTGATTGCCGCAGGCAAGGAGACGCTGCTGCAGAGAAATCTGTGGCCGGATTGCCAGAAGGCTTCTTTAACTCATATTCTTTGTGCAATCCGGTAGAACTTTTTTACAGCGGCTGTTTATTGGAAACATTACAAATCAGTTGAAAAGATTTTGGGATGAGGACAGTAGAAACAGGAGCTCTGGTATATGTTAATTTTCAAAGGACTGACATTGAGGCTAATAAGAAAAAGCTATATTACACCCAAATTAGTATCTCCGACTCTTCTGGAAATGAGAAATAACATTACGGTGCAATGCCTTTTGTGAATTTTGTTCAACCGATATTGTTTTTTAGAGGCCGAATAACAAATAGCAAGATGAAATTTGATAAAATAGTATTATAAAGTTAGGGGAGGGTACGGTAATGGAAAAATATACCACACAAAGATTAACGGAATCTAGCTGGGATAATAAGGAATGGATATGTAGTATTTGTGGAAGACAAAACGAAGAAGAGTTTAAATATTGTCCTGAATGTGGGGAGAAAAAACCAGATCACGAAGAAACACAAACAGAGATAACTATAAAGAAATTAAAACGAAAAGGCTTTGAAAACTGTGAACAATTGTTTAGGCTTCTTATTCATGTCGAAGATGAGGAGGGTAATCTATTAGGAAGTTATAACATGACACTGCATGGATATGCCACAAAACAGGAATTGATAAATTTATTAGAGGATTATCTGGGATATAAAGAAGATTACCCTGCCACTTATAAAGAATATCATTTAGAGATACAAGATTGGCCACATCATTCTTTGGATAGTGTGTATGGAGTAAAAGAAGATTTCCATGTATGTGAACTTTACAGTAATGAATGGAATGCTGTCAGAAAAGAATATAGTGAGAGAGAAACAGATTATGAAGAAACATGGGAAGAAATAAGAATGAAACGAAAAGCCTATGAACAAAAATATAAAGTGCTTGTTCATTTAGAAGATGAAGAAGGTAATCTGCTTGAAAACTATAATGTAACGCTGTATGGACATGATACGGAAAAAGAGTTAATAGATTTATTAGAAGATCATTGGGGATATAACAAAGGTGTATATAAAGAGTATTACCTAGAAGTCATAGATTGGCCACATAATCCCGGCCCAAGTCAGTGGTGTACAGGTAGTAGTTTACATGTATGTGAAATGGAGGAGAGAGAATTTCGTGTCATTAGGAGAAAATATAAAAAGGATATAGAGCGGCCTATGGAGTCAATGTATTTCCTTTATGGATGTCCGAATTCAAGAGATATAGAAGAAAAGAAAGAAGTGGAAACAAAAATAGAGATTGTTTATTTCTGATGGCTGTTCGTTGGCTGTAGAAGTAAAATCAGAATTATTAATTTCTATGTCAGTCCCTTTGAAAAGTAATCTAGCAGAATTCCTGTTTCTCCTGTCCCCATCCTCAAATCTTTCCAACCAATTTGTAGGATTTGGCATAGTCAGCCGCTGTAGATATTCTTCTATCGGATTGCTCAAAGGAAATCAAAGAGAAGGCGTATTCTAAGCTTGAATTTTGTGACTTTGTGCTGTGGAATTTTGACTGTAACCTTGCGAGCTCGTTTTTGAGCAAGGTTGTTTTATCAGGCAAAATGGAACGTTTAGCGCAACGGAACAAAATCAAGCTTAGAATACGCCTTCTCTTTGATTTTTTGAGCAACCGGCTATAGATTTCTTCGCAGCGGCGTCTGTTTATTTCTCTAACCCTACAAACCAGAATTTACTTGTTGAATTCTTTTATTTGTACTATAATAGAAAAATGTAGTGTAAAATTATAGGAGGTTAAAATGAAAGCGAAATTAACAAAAGTTCTTTCCCTCGTTCTTGTAGTAATCATGGCCCTGAGTCTCATGACCGGCTGTTCTACATCAAGCAGTGGAAAAGGAACAAAAACACAGGATGGAAATAAAGTTTTATTCAGCTATGACGGAACAGATGTCACATTAAAAGAAGCATGGTTGTATGCTAAGATGCTTAGCGCACAGTATGAGCAGACTTACAGCAGTTACTATGGAAGTGACTTCTGGAGTATGTCCATGGGTAAGGACGATGATGGAAATGACCAGACATTTGAAGAGTATGTAAAAAAGCAGGTTATTTCCCAGATGAAACAGAACATCATCCTTATCAAAAAGGCAGATAAGTATGACTGTAAGTTAACTCATTCAGAAAAACAGCAGTGCAGTGATTCCGCACTTTCCTATTATCAGGATAAGACTGGTAAAAAGGTTATGAAAGAATGTGGTGCTACTCGTGAAGATGTAGAAAAAATCTATGAAGACAGTACACTTGCTTCTAAGGTTCAGAAGAAGATTGAAAGCAAAGAAAAAGTTACAGTAACAGACGATGAAGCAAGAAAGTCCACAATCTACAGAGTTGTATTTGCCACAACAAAGACAGGTGATAACGGCCAGACAACAGAAATGAGTAAAAAAGAGAAAAAGGCCGTGAAAGCAAAAGCAGAAAAAGCTCTCAAAGAAATCCAGAGCGGCAAGAAGACAATTAAGAAAGTTGCCAAAGAACAGAATTACTCCAACACAGATGAATCCTATGCAGCAGGCGAATCCGAAGAGGGAGAAGCTTTCGAAAAAGTAATGAAGAGCATGAAAGATGGCGATATTGCAGATAAAGTCTTAGAATGTGACAACGGATACGTTATCGCTAAACTTGTTGCTTACACAGATAAAGAAGAAACAGCAAGCAATAAGAAAACTTTAAAAGAAAAGAAACAGTCCGAAGCTTTCCAGAAGAAATATGACAACTGGACTAAGAAACTTGAGAAGAAATGGGACTACAATAAAGATGTAGACCAGAAACTCTGGGCACAGGTATCTTTAAAGAGTGCGGATTCCACAGCTACAGAGACATCAACAGAGACAACAGCAGCTTCCAGTGAAGCTTCTACAACAGAAGCCTCTAGTGAAGCTACAACAGCAGCTAAAGCTAAATAGGAATTTGCCGCAGGCAAAGGAGACGCCCTCTGTGAGATAAATAAAGCATATTTGTGACTTTAGTCGCTGCAGGTTGAATGTTCGCGTAAAAGCGCTCGCATCCAACCTTTGCTCCGAGGCCACAAATATGCTTTATTTATCTTACAGAGGGCTGTGTTTTGGCTAGGGATGGAATTGCTATTTATTGTTGGAGAGATTTGAATAAATTTGCCGGATTGAAACAACCAGAACCCCCAGAGAAAATATACCCTATATCTGTGGCCTCGGAGCAAGGTTTGGATACGAGCACTTAAGCGAATATTCAAACCGCCGCGACTAAAGTCACAGATATAGGGTATATTTTCTCTGGGGGTTCGTCTGTTTACTCACCCCGGCAAATTCCTATTTTTTATTCATAGCCTCATGTTCCCTAGCTAATTCATCATGTAAAGTCATCGAATCCCACTTCACATTATGCTCTGTCAGCATAGCCTTCAGATTAATTTTTGGAATCTTCTGCTTACGCATCGCATTTAAAAACTGGTCAAGCTTCTGTCCGGTAAATCCGGCAAACACCAGCATTGGGTCATTAAAAGAAGGCTTTTCTTCTGAACTCTCAGAGCGAAGATATAGTTCCATATCTTCTTTTTTTCCAAAAGCCAGCGTTCCAATAGGTACATCATACTGATTCTTTTCCACAACTCGAATATGAATACCACCTTGTATACATAAAAACTTGATTTTATTTCGAATAGCAGCAGAATCTAAATTATAAAGTAAAATAGTTTCTTTCATAATATAACTCCTCGTATAATATATTATTTATTTTTTATAGTGAATTTTCAACAACCCAAGCACGTCGTTACTCATAAATAATGTCTCCTATAATATAAAACGAGAGACTTAAAAATAGCCTCTCGTTTGAAAATCTTCATCGTTCGGTCAATTTTTATATTAGCGTCCTGTCGGAACCGTCACAGGACTCATCAGATGAAGAAGAACAATGTGTTGTTCTCATCATTATTATATGCGATATTTTTTAAAAAATCAAATATTTAATTCTTAAATTTTTTGCAACATTTCTGCCTCCCATTGATGGGTACTATGCTTTTGCATCCTGTATATATGCAAGTATGTGAGCGAATTATAAATGGAGCTTTTTTTAGAAATCATCTTTTTTGCAGTAACAGTAACTTTGCAGAAAGCATTTTTTAAACACGTTCTATACGGAATATAGCAAAATAACAACAATAAGATAAAAAGCCAACTCATCCCCTCTATTCCCAGTCATTCTCAAGTAAGCAGAAGACATCAGCTTCTGTCCCCAAATCTCCTCCTCCTGTTTAATTCATCTTCTCCAGCCACAGCACAGAAGCCATTGCCCCCAATAAGGCATATTTGTGGTCTTGGAGCAAGTGTTGGATGCGAGCGCGTGGAGCGAACATTCAACGCGCCGCGACTAAAATCACAAATATGCCTTATTGGGGGTAATGGCTTCGTCTGTAGTTTGCTTAATGAATTAAATAGTAAAAAAACTCTGGTATTTTCCTAAAAATGAGATACAATAGGGGAAGGAAAATACCTAGCGTACCGATTGGCGGTACACTAGAGCATGTTTGAAAAATGATTTTTCAAACACGCTCTAGCATAAACGCATACATGCAGGGAGGACATTATGGAAGAAAAAAATTACAAGATTTATGACAGCTTATATAACGTAATCGGTGTTGCACCATACGAAGAAGTACATACACAGGGACTCTTACATCAGGTAGTCCATTTCTGGTTAGCAGAGAAAAAGGATGATCAGCTCTGGTTCTATTTACAGAAGAGAGCAGAGGACGATATAGTTTACAAAGGAGCATACGACATCCTTACATCCGGCCACATTGACCCGGAAGAAACACACGAAGAAGCTATGGTTCACCAGATTAAAGAACAGTTAGGACTTTTCCTGGAAAAAGAGCAGCTCACATATATCGGACATATCCATCAGCAGATTAAAAAAGATAAATACTTTGATAATACATTTGTACAGAGTTACCTGTATGTTACAGACCATGCAGAAAAAGACTTTGCTGATGCAGGTAATGTCGTAAAGGTAAAATTTGAAGAACTTGCTGCATTTACGGGCAACCCAGAGGGGAAAATAACTGTTTATGATATTCAGGGACAGCCAATCGAAGAGACAACACATGATCAGTGGTGGCCTAGAGATGAGGAATTCGAAAAAGTAATGGCTCCATATATTGAGAAACATTTCTAATTTTGGTTCGCCGCAGGCAAGGATGAATTCTGTTCTTTGCATACTGAAGTAAAAATGTACGCTCGGAGTCTTTCTTGCACTTGCTTTTGTGGCTGATTTTCCGCCAGTCGCACCCGAATTTCATCAACGTACGCACTCACGTACGCCTCAAAAATTTGGGCACAACTGACAAAAAATCTTCTCGCTTTGGGTGAGTCTACTCTTGCCTGTGCCAACCCAGAAATTACACAATTATGAAGATTTTATGAAGCTTTCGCAAAAGGCTACCGAAATCTCTTTTCTTATGTTATGATGTGTATGTATTAAAGGGAAGCATTGATTGGGGAGTATGTCATGCATTGCATGACGCGCATCTCGCAGCAAGAATGCCGAGGCATTCTTGAACTTAGAGAGTATACATTTTCTCTGGGGATTGAAGCAAGGGTGAGAAGGAGAATTATTATGAATATATCATTTTATTTGATTCCTAAAAGTGAAGTAACATACATACATCAGGAAGACACCGTAGCACAGGCATTGCGTGTCATTCATAAACATGGTTATCAGGCGGTACCGGTCATTGATGAGAAGGGGCGCTATGTCGGAACAATTTCCGAGGGGGATTTCCTCTGGAATCTCATTGAAGAGTATCATATGGATATGGAAGTAATGCGTAAGTCTCATGTGAAGTCCATGCGTCTTCGCTGGGATTACAAACCAGTAAGTATTGATGCGGATATTGAACAGTTAGATAATCATATCCTTAATCAGAACTTTGTGCCAGTTGTAGATGGACGTAACGTGTTTATCGGTATTATCACCAGAAAAGAAATTATAAAAGAGTTATTAAAACAGAAAAAAGATGTGTTAGCAAAAAGTTCTCTGGCAGAGCAGAATGTACATAATACACAGCAAGCGGGACGAACATTTCACTAGAGCATTTTTCAAACACGCTCTAAGAATAAATAACAAACAATAAGGAGATATTTCGATGGCAGATTTACCACAGTCTTTCCTTGACTCCATGAAAGAGATTTTAGGAGAAGATTATGAAGCGTTTCTTACCGGTTTTGACGGGCAGAGACAATATGGTCTGCGGGTGAATACTTTAAAGATGAACTTGGAGGAATTCGAAAGAATTGCTCCTTTTCATTTAAAAAAAGTTCCGTGGATTTCAAATGGATATTTTTACAACGCAGAGGATGTTCCAGCAAAGCATCCTTTTTATAGTGCAGGGCTTTATTATTTACAGGAGCCAAGTGCCATGACTCCGGCATCCAGACTGAAAGTGCAGCCAGGAGAGAGAGTTCTTGATCTTTGTGCTGCACCTGGCGGTAAGGCAACAGAACTTGGAGCAGCCTTACAAGGAGAGGGCCTTTTAGTGGCAAATGATATCAATACAGCAAGAGCAAAAGCGTTACTTCGTAACCTTGAATTATTTGGTATTTCCAATAGTTTTGTGACGAATGAGCCACCTCATGTCCTTGCAGAGCGTTTTCCAGAATTTTTCCATAAGATTATGGTGGATGCCCCATGTTCTGGTGAAGGAATGTTTAGAAAAAATCCAGCCGTTGCAGATTCCTGGAAAGAAAAAGGCCCGGAATATTTTTCGAAATTACAGCGGGAAATCATCGTGCAGGCAGCGGACATGTTACTTCCAGGTGGCATGATGTTTTACTCCACCTGTACATTTTCCCCTTTGGAAAATGAAAAGACAATCACACATCTTTTAAAGGAACGCCCGGATATGGAAGTCGTTCCAATGGAAGATTACGAAAATTTTGCGGAAGGACTCACATCCTATAAAGACGAAGCTTTTGACGAAAGCTGTAAACTCTGTCGTAGAATCTGGCCGCATAAAATGTCTGGTGAAGGGCATTTTATGGCACTTCTTCATAAAAAGAGCGGGGCAGAACAGGAAATAAAATCGGATGAGCAGGATTCTGTTATGCAGAATATAAACTATCTTCAGGCAGAAAATAGTAAAGAATCAGGTCTGAACAGGACATTCCATATGAATCAAGAAGCAAATACAAGCGAAATATTAAACAGAGATAAAAAAGAGAATACAATAAAGTATCAGCAAGATGCCGAGCCTGTATTTGATAGAAAAAATATTGAAATAAGTCAGAAGTCAGATGAAAAAGCTTCTAAAAAATCAAAAAAAGCTAAAAAGAAACAGCAAACAGAAACACTGAGTTCCGTTTGGTGGGAAAAATGTAAAAGTTTAAGCAAAGAGCAAAAAGCAGCCGCAGAAGACTTCTTCGCCCATGTAAACATTGCTTATGATGTGGGCAGAATTGACGTGCGAGGCGATAATCTTTACTATCTTCCAGAACCACAATATGATGGACGAGGATTACATTTCCTGAGAAATGGCCTTTTCATGGGCGAATTCAAAAAGAAAAGATTTGAACCGTCTCAGCCATTTGCACTCGTACTCCGTGCACAGGATTTTGATCAGGTACTTGACTTTCCAGCAGATGATGAACGATTACAGCGATATCTTCGCGGCGAAACCCTTGACGTAAGCGATTTGATCAACGGAGAAAAAAAGCGAAAAGGCTGGCAGCTAGTTATGGCAGCGGGACATCCACTGGGATTTGGAAAACTCGTAAACAATAATCTGAAAAACAAATATCCAGCGGGATGGAGAAAGTGAGAAGTTGTATGATAAATATTATATCAAAAAGAGAGTTATCAAATAGTGTAATATATGAGTTAGATGACAATATATTGCGAAGCAACATTATTTCAATATTGAAAATGTTTGAAAATGGAAAACATAAGTTTGGAGAGTGTAGTTGTAGTACATGGGATGAAGATGGCCATGTAATGCGTCCATGTTTTCATAGTATTGATGAATTAGAAAAATTGAAGGAATATCCAAGTCCTGATATGTCTTTTGATGTTGATTATGTAAATTCTGATACAGGAAAATATAGCTATACCATAAGTGCTTCAACAAATAATAATATCATAACTTTCTTTATTGACAATAAAAAATGTTGATTTTCCTCAGTTTCATGAGCTTTTTAAAAAAATAAGTAAAAATGCCATAAGACTTAAAATAATTAAGCACTATTTGTTATCATAAAATTTCACTGTCACAATATAATAAAATTTCACCCAAAGAACTAAAAAAGTTAAGTCAAAACTGACATTGACTTACAAGCCCAAAAATGCAAAAATAAATGCATGAAAAGCAAGGGCGCTGAAACATAATTGTTTTGGCGTCCATTTTTTATTTTATAAAAATTTATAAAATAAAAACACTTCGCGAGTGAGAAAGCATTTTCTTGAAAAAGCAGGAAAGACCTGCAAAAAAAGTTAGGAGTGAAAAGTATGGATATGAGTGTTTGGTACCTTTTAGGTGCAGTATTAGTATTTTTTATGCAGTGTGGTTTTGCAATGGTGGAAACAGGTTTCACCAGAGCGAAAAATGCCGGAAATATCATTATGAAGAATCTGATGGACTTCTGTATTGGAACAGTCGTATTCTTCGTTCTTGGTTACGGTATTATGAACAGTGAAAATTATTTCTTTGGACTGATTGGAAGACCGGAATATCAGATGTTCACAGACTTCGCAAACTTTGACTGGTCCAATTTCTTCTTCCAGTTAGTATTTTGTGCAACAGCAGCAACAATCGTTTCCGGAGCAATGGCAGAAAGAACAAAGTTCTCTACATATTGTATTTATTCCGCAGTTATCAGTGCAATCGTATACCCGATTGAAGCTGGATGGGTATGGAATAGTGCAGGATGGCTCGCAAAATTAGGCTATGTTGATTTTGCAGGTTCTTCTGTAATTCATATGGTTGGTGGTATTGCTTCTGTTATCGGTGCCGCAATGCTTGGACCTCGTATTGGTAAATATACAAAAGGAAAAGACGGAAAAACTGTTGTAAATGCATTTCCGGGACATTCTCTTACACTTGGCGCACTTGGATGCTTTATCTTATGGTTTGCATGGTATGGATTCAACGGTGCAGCAGCATCTGATCCTACACAGTTAGCACAGATTCTTGGAACAACAACTATCGCACCGGCAGTAGCAACTTTTGTCTGTATGATGTTTACATGGATCAGAAACGGAGCACCTGATGTTTCCATGTGTCTGAATGCTTCTTTAGCAGGTCTTGTAGGTATCACAGCCGGATGTGCGAATGTAGATGCCGTTGGTGCAACGATTATCGGACTTGTTGATGGTATACTTGTAGTAATAGTCGTAGAATTTATTGACCAGAAACTAAAAATTGATGACCCGGTAGGTGCCGTAGCCGTTCATGGATGTAATGGTCTTTGGGGTACAGTAGCAGTCGGACTTTTCGATTATAACAATGGTGTATTTTATGGTGGCGGATTCCACCAGCTTGGAGTACAGGTACTGGGTGTTGTATGTATCGCAGCATACACAGCAGTTGCAATGACAATCGTATTTACAATTCTTAAACATACAATAGGACTTCGTGTCAGTGCAGAAGAAGAAATCATGGGTCTTGATATCGCAGAACATGATCTTGCATCAGCATATGCAGATTTCCTTCCAATTTCCGCAACAACAATGGGCGGTGTAACAACAGAAACAATCGATGTAACAGACTTAAGAGACAAGAAACTCGCTCCAGTCATCGGCGGTGCAAAAGAAACAGGTGGACGTTATACAAAACTTACAATTATGTGTAAAGAAGACCGTTTTGCCATTCTGAAAGATGCCATGAGCCAGATTGGTGTAACAGGTATGACAGTATCCCATGTAATGGGTTGTGGAACACAGAAAGGAAAAACTGGACAGTATCGTGGTGTTAAGATTGATATGAACCTTCTGCCACAGCTTCAGGTAGACATTGTCGTATCTACAGTACCACCGGAATTAGTCGTAGAAGCCGCAAAGAAAGCACTTTATACTGGCGAGTACGGCGATGGTAAGATTTTCCTTTACGATGTAGAAAATGTTGTGAGAATCCGAACCAATGAAACGGGAATTGCAGCATTAGATAACGAAGAAAAATAGGAATTTGCCAGTGAAATAATAATTGCCGCAGGCAAGAAGACGCACCCAAAGAGAGCAGGTAGCCTATATTTGTGACTCTATCACTGCGGGTTGAATGTTCGCCTCCGGGCTCGCATTCAATCCTCGTT
>QWCV01001726.1_pt1 | contig 57074 bp, 53 predicted proteins | sample 1972621 | NCBI WGS metagenome assembly QWCV01 (sample SAMN09866699, study PRJNA288562) | Human gut metagenome isolate pre2_stool, whole genome shotgun sequencing... | isolation source: gut | host: Homo sapiens | place: USA: California | reverse complement strand
AAGCCCAGCGGGGCCTTCATCACATGGGCCACGCCCTGCTTGCGGATGTTGGCCGCCGTGCGGAAGGCCGCCAGATGGGTGCACATCAATCCCGCGAAGTACAGGACGATACCGGCCACCACAAAGGCAAACGCCAGCCAGCCATATTGGGCGACGCTCTGCGCCGCCGTCCAGTCCGGCGCCACCGCGATCAAGTCCCGGGCCGCCAGCCAGATGCAGATATAGGGCGCCATGCTCAGCAGCATGGACACCGCCGACAGGGCCAGCCCCAGGAAGGTCAGCCCTTTGTGGCTGCCCGCGTAGTCCAGCAAGACGGCCACATCGCTCTTTCTCTTCTGCTTCATGAAAAAACCTCCTCTTAAAGTTAGTATAAACTAACCATATTTCAAAAAGATAGGGGATTATTCCCCCATCAGTTTTGACCAACCAGCGGTGTAAAACGCCCGCAACTGATCCACATCCCGCATCGCCTGATCCCGGGGCATATCGTGAACCACGATCTCAAAGATGCCATTGAACATCCCGCTAGCGATGATATGGCACAGGGATTTGTCCAGCACCGGGATGTCCCGGCCCAGGCGGCGGAGCACCTCCATGTAGCGTTGGGTGTACTCCACCTCTACCTCCACCATGTTATGGACGAAGTGCTCATAGCTGGTCCCCTCCGCACAGCAGAGCAGCAGCTTCACCGGCTCCCGGTGGGCGCAGATATAGTCCACCATCCAGTCCACACATCTACCGGACTCCAGGCCCATGTGCTCCGGCTGCTCCTTTTCCGGCAGCTCGGCAAAGGTAGTCTGTGCTTCCATAAAGCGGCCCATGAGGGCCGCGGCGTGGGGCTCCACGATGGCGTTGAACAGGGCCTCCTTGCTGGAAAAGTAGCCGTAAAAGGCCCCGGTGGTCACCCCGGCGTTCTTTACAATCTGCCGCAGGGAGGCTCCCAGAAATCCCTTGTCCAGAAATTCCGCCAAAGCCGCCTGCTGAATTTTTTCCAGTGTAGCAGTGGACCGCTCCTCCATTCAAACTTCACCGCCTTATAACAGTGTTATATAACGGTGTTATTATACCATTGAGCGGAAAGGGTGTCAACTTATCTGAAAATACTTTTTGTGATCATATCAGCTACAAAGTTGTAGGCGAACCGGCCCGCCGCTGTACTGTGACAGGACACAAGGTATACGGTATCGGGCACAGTGTGCCGCTTGTTCTATATAGTTACGAAGAGTTCTCTGTCCACTCTGCCGATGTTCTGCTGGAAAGGGATTTGACATGCAGAGTTTTTATACAGCCTTTGTTTTCGGAGGCAGAGCAGTATGGCTTTCCTGCTGGGATGGCTTTTGCTTAAAAATTGAGGGTTGACGATTGAAGAAAAGCCATATAAAATAATATCAAAAATATTTGATATGAAGAGGGCTTTATGGAAAGAGATTATAGGGCGGCGGCTCGGGTATTCAAGGCGTTGTGCGATCCCAAGCGCTTGGCCATTTTGGAGGAGCTGCGCGGCGGGGAAAAGTGCGCCTGTGTCTTGCAGGAGCCCATGGAGCTGACCCAGTCCGGGCTATCCTACCACATGAAGGTGCTGTGCGAGTCCGGCTTGGTGGAGAGCCGGCAGGAGGGCAAGTGGACCCACTACCAGCTGAGCAGGACGGGCAGGGAGTGCGCGGTGAAGCTGCTGCTGGAGCTGACTACGCCGGTTACAGAACAGGGGACACCGCTTGAATAGCGGGAGCGGAACGCGCCGTCACAGTAGATGGCGTGTTTTCCAGCAAAACATCAAAAAAACTTGATCTATAATACATAAAGGGAGGCGGAACGATATGGAGTTATGGAGCCTGTTTCAGGAGCAGATTTTGGGCATGAGGTGGCTGAACGAGTGGCTCGGACGCGGCCTGTCCGCGCTGGGCCTGGATATCCATGGACGGCTCGGCGGCAGTGTACAGTTTTTCCTGTATGACAGCTTGAAAATTACAGTACTGCTCTGTGTTCTGATTTTTTCTATTTCCTATATACAGAGCTATTTCCCACCGGAGCGGAGCAAGCACATTTTGGGCCGGCTCCACGGCGTGGGCGCCAATCTGGTGTCCGCCCTGCTGGGGACGGTGACGCCCTTCTGCTCCTGCTCGTCCATCCCGCTGTTCATCGGTTTTACCAGCGCGGGGCTGCCCCTGGGCGTCACCTTTTCCTTTCTGATCTCCTCGCCGATGGTGGACTTGGGCAGTCTGGTGCTGCTGATGAGCATCTTTGGGACTAAGGTGGCCATTTTCTATGTGGTGGTAGGGCTGGCGCTTGCCGTGGCGGGCGGTACACTCCTGGAGCGGCTGCACATGGAGAAGCATGTTGAGCAATTCGTCTTTTCGGCCGGCAGTATAGACATTGAGTCGCCCGAGCTGACAAGGCGAGAGCGGGTGCGGTACGCAAGGGAGCAGGCTGTGTCCACCTTCAAGAAAGTAGCCCCCTACATCCTGGTGGGCGTGGGGCTCGGCGCGGTGATCCACAACTGGATACCCGAGTCATGGATTGAGGCCGTTCTGGGCGGCAGCAATCCCTTCGGCGTTGTCCTGGCCGTGCTGGTGGGCGTCCCGATGTATGCGGACATTTTCGGTACGATCCCGGTGGCGGAGGCCCTGCTCGCCAAGGGCGCGCAGCTCGGTACGGTCCTGGCCTTCATGATGGCGGTCACCACGCTGAGCCTGCCCTCGATGATCATGCTCCGCAAGGCGGTGAAGCCCAGACTGCTGGGGCTGTTTATCGCCATCTGCACAGGCGGTATTATCCTCATCGGCTATCTGTTCAACGTGTTCCAATTCTATCTGATTTCCATTTAGGAGGTAACGAAACATGGGACTGTTCGGAAAAAAGAAAAAAGGTACGCTCCCGCCCTGCTGTGGCCGTACCCCTGAAACGGCGGTGCGGGTGGGAGCGGACAAGACCGCCGCCAGCGTCAAGGTGCTGGGCTCCGGGTGCGCCAGGTGCAGCGCCCTGGAAGCGGCCGTCCGTGCGGCTTTGGCGGAGCTTGGGGTGGACGCCGCCATTGAACATGTGACGGACTTCATGCAGATCGCCGCCTATGGGGTGATGACCACCCCGGCCCTGGTGGTGGGAGGCCGGGTGGTGTCCTGCGGCCGCGTGCCGGGCCAGGCGGAGCTCCGGGAGATGCTCCGGGAGGCCCTGGAAAAAGAAACGCTGGAACAGGGCCCTGCGGTGTGATATACTGGCCCCAGTATCACAATGGGAAAGAGGCTGGGACGAATGGACCTATCACCGAACCAAATGCTCAAGCTGGCCCCCAACAAGGTGGATTACCTGATCCCCGGGGGCGAGATGATCAACGAGTTTCTGGGGGAGGGGCCGGGGGCGCGGGTGTGTTCCCAGATGTGGATCGCCTCCCTGGTGACCTCCGCCCTCCAGCCCGGCACTGCCACGGGGCTGTCCCGGGTGGCGGGGACGGACGTTTTACTGCGGGACTGCCTGGCGGAAAACCCTGCGGCCTGGCTGGGGGAGGCTCACGCCGCGCGCTGGGGGGCCAGCCTGGGCTTTCTGCTCAAGCTGCTCCACTCCAGGGACCGCCTGCTGCTCCAGACCCATCCGGACGGGGCGCGGGCGCGGAAGTATTTCGGCCTGCCCTCCGGGAAGGATGAGGCGTGGTACGTGCTGGACACCCGTCCGGGGGCGTGCATCTGGCTGGGGTTCCGGCCCGGCGTCACGCCGGCGTATTTCCGGGGGCTGATCGAGCGGCAGGACACGGCGGCCCTGCTGGACTGCCTGCACCAGATCCCCATCCGTCCGGGGGAGGTGTACTTCATCCCGGCGGGCACGGCCCACGCCATGGGGAGCGATTCCCTGGTGGCCGAGCTGCAGGAGCCGGTGGACATCACCCTGCGGGCGGAGTACATCCGCCCGGACGGTTCCCGCCTGCCGGTGGAGAGCATGTATGGCCCCGCCGGCATGGACGGCCTGCTGGACTGCTTCCATTTTGACTGCCTGCCCCGGGAGGAGCTGCTGGCCCGGCACCGGTTCCGCCCCGCCCCCGGGGCGGAAGAGCCCTGGCGGAAGCGGCTGATCACGCCGGAGCAGACCCCCCGCTTCTATATGGATGAGGTGGAGCTGCGCCGGGAGGCCCATGGGAGCGCCCTCTGTGTCAACCGCGGGTTCCAGGTGCTCCTGGTGCTGGAGGGGGAGGCGGAGTTCCAATGGGAGGGCGGTTCCCTGCGGGCCCGCAGGGGCGAGGAGCTCTTTGTCCCCCACGGCGTGGCCTCCTACCAGTGTACGGCGGAGGGGACGTGCCGCCTGCTGGAGTGCGGGCTTCCGGGCGTGTGAAGCGGCTGCGAAACAGAGGGGCGGAGCGCCGGCCGGCGCTCCGCCCCTCTGTTTCGCTCATTTTCCCCAGGAGAACAGACCCTTTTTCTCATAGGGCTCGCAGCTCACCGACTGCACCGTGTAGCCGGTCGCGTCGATAACCTGGCGCAGCCTTGCCTCGTCGATAGGCTCCTCCGCCACCACGACGGTCTGTTTCCTGCTGTGGGAGGAGGTGACCTTCTTGACGGGGAAGGCCTTGCGGACGGCGTCATTTACATGGGATTCACACATGCCGCACATCATCCCGTCCACCACAAGAGTATACTTTGTCATAAAACCGCTCCCTTTCCGCTCCGCTGTGCCGGAATATATTGTTAGCAACTACTAACCGATCGTAGCACAGCGGAGGGAAACTGTCAAGGGGAAGGCCGCCCGCCGCCCTCGTCCACCAGGGCGCGGATGAGAGCCTCGTCAGCGCGGGAGTGGAGCGCGCCGTCCCACCGGAGGCTGGGGCCGTTGGGGCAGTTTTTCATACAGCCGGTGATGCGGTAGGTGAAGCGGCCGCTGGCGCTGACGCCGCCCGGACGCACGCCGTAGGTCTCCTCCACAAAGGCGGCCAAACGGGCCGCGCCCCGGCCGGAGCAGCGGGGGCCGCCGCACAGCTCCAGGCGGTGGGGGGCCTCCTCGGTGCGCAGGCCGGGGTAACGCCTGATGATGGCGGACAGAAAGGTATCTCTGAGGGAGAGGGCGGCGGCGATCTCCGCCAGATCGGCGGCGGGCAGTGCGCCGCCGCGCTCCTCCTGCACCTCCCGCAGCAGGGCCACCAGCGCCCCCTGCTCCCCCGGCGCCCCCTGGCGGCGGTAATAGGCGAGGGCCTCCTCCAGTGTCCAGTCCTGTGTCATGCGTCTGCCTCCTGTCTGTCGTTTCCCTCATTATGCCGCATTTCCCGGGAAAGATCCACCCCGGACAGGGAGGACAGGGGAAAGGGGGGCTGGGCCAGGGGGCGCAGGGCGATGGAGAGGAGGAGGGCCGGGTTGTCATCCGCCGCGATCCGGTTGGAGCGGAGGGCCCCGCAGGCGCGGCAGCGGTGGATGAGCGCCCACTCGCCCCCCTTGCGCACCCACACGCCCACCGGCTCCATAATCCCCCGGCAGGTACAGGCCCGGTCGCCGGGCTCCTCGTCCACGTGGAGGCTGGACAGACAGTGGGGGCAGTGGTTGCGGTGCCGGCTGGCGGCCCCCTCTGGGGTGACCAGCGCGCCGCAGGCCTTGCAGGAGAAGGACTCCCCGCAGGGCTGGCGGCGGTAGTCCGGGGCGGGCTTGGCGGCGGGGGACGCGCCCCGGAAACCGGGGGTGTCCAGCCAGAGGGTGCCGTCCGGCCCCTGGGAGAGAGAGACGGCAGTGGTGGGGCGGAGGGGGGCCTGCACCCCGGCCAGACGCTGGATCAGGGCGGTCTTGCCGCACCCCGGGCCGCCCAGCACGGCCACGGATTTTCCGCGCAGGGCGGGGAGAAGCCCGGCGGGAGGCTCCAGGGCGGAGCCCCAGGCCAGGCTGTCCAGCTCCGCCCGGAGCGGCTCCAGCCGGCGGGCCAGGGCGTCTCCCTCCTCCGGGGCCAGCCGGTCCCAGTGGCTGACAAAGAGCCCGGCGGGCAGGCCCGCCGCCCGGGCGGCCTCCAGCGCCCACTCCGGGAGGGCGAAGGCGCGAAGCAGGGAGGGGGCCGCGCACACGGCCAGCACAAAATCCGCGTTGGCGGCCAGAAGGGCATCCCCGGAGCCGCGGCGGCTGGGGCGGCGCAGGGCGCTGGTCCGGGGGAGGATGCGCGTCAGACGGTACTGGCCGCCGCCCAGGACCTCCGCCTCGGCCCGGTCGCCCACGGCCAGGCTATCTTTCTGCCGGAGCAGCCGGCCAGACAGCAGGCAGGGGAGGGTGCGGCCCGCGTGGAGCACGACGGCCTGTCGGTTCATGACGCCCGCCACGCGGACGGTGAGAAGGTTGGATTGGTTCATGGGTATCTTGCCTCGCTTTCGCGCCCATTGTAGCAGAGCGGGCCGCGCGGAGGCAACCGCAAAGACGGTACCGAAAAAAAGCTGCGCCGGAGCGTGCTTCGCTCCGGCGCAGGACTATGGCTCCAGCAGGCCCCGGCGGCCCAGGGTGAGAATCCGCTGGATGCTCTTTGGGGCGAGAAAATAGCGGGCGGACAGCTCGTCCACGCCCAGACCGGCGGTGTAGTCCCGGAAAATGGCCCGGTTGCGGGCCAGGGTCTCCTCCTTCCGCCGGGTGCGCTCTCCCCACGCCCGGCGGTGCTCCGCCCGCCGGGGGATATACAGATAACCGCCGTCCAGATAGCCCTGCAGGGCCTCCAGCAGCTCGGCGGGCAGCAGCTCGGCTGCGTTTTGATAGCGCATGGTGCTCCTCCAAACTCGATGGAATCATTTGGAATGAGCAAAGGCTACCAGCGGGTGGGATACGGCGCCGAAGCCTTCGCTCAGGCGCCGCGCACAGAATCACGGTTCATCCGTTCTGATACTCCTTTCCAGGTGACAAAAAACGCCCGCGGAGAACCGGCGCGCCAAAGGCGCGGGCACCCCCCCGCGAGCGGAAAATCCCCCATAAGGACAGGGGCGCATGGGGCGGTCCGTACCGCAGTTCTCCGGTTTGGGCAACACAAACAGAGAGGCCTCCGCCCCTCTCCAGGCTGCGCCGCAAAACGGCGAATCGCTTATACGGACATCCACACACCTCCTTGGTATGAAGCTAGGATACCACCGGGCGGAGCATATGTCAAGGCTTGCGGCCCGCCTGCCGGGGCGGTATAATAAGTAAATAATCCAATACAGGAAAGAAGGAGTTAACCATGGTGACAATGGCACAGAGGATCGAGGCGCTGCGCACCGAGGCCGGCCTGGCACGGGTGCCCGCCTCTCTGGAGCTGGGATTTCCCAAAAACGCCTTTGAGAAGTTTGAAACGGGCCGCCAGACCCCTACGAAGGAGCAGCAGGAAAAGCTGGCCTCCTATTTCGGCGTGTCCCTGTTTTACCTCCGGGGGGAGAGCAACGACCGTACCCGGCAGGAGGACTGGATGAGTGAGGGGTACTCCGGGGCAGACGAGGAGCCGGTCTACCGGCCCGCCCCGGCCCCAAAGAAGATGAAAGCGGAGGCGCCCTCCCAGGGGGCCACCATGCTGGACGCCCTGTTCGGGGGCCGACAGGCCAGGGAGCAGTTCCGCGCCATGGTGCTGGAGGTGCTCCGTTCCCCTGAGGGGCAGGAAGTGATCGCCCAGGCCGTTTGGAAGGAGCTGGCCAAGCGGAAATAAGCCTTTTGAAATGCCTGTTGCGAAAGCAGCAGGCATTTTGCTTGTTTTGGCGGGGAGATCACCCCGCCATATACCGCTCACGGGCGGAACGGCGGAGGGAGAAAGGCCTTTCCGCCGATCTCCTCCACCAGCTCCGGAGAACCCTTGGCCTGGAACTGATCGGCATAGGCGTGCAGACGCTCCAGAGAGTCTACGGCCCGGCAGCGGGCGCTGAGCTGGTCCTGCACATAGGCGGGGAGCTGATTGAAATATTCCTCCGCGCCGGGATCGCGGCGGAAGAGCGCGTAGAGATCCGTATAGACCGGACGCATGAAATCACCTCCCGCATAGCATGTACCAGTGGAGGTGCGGCTACCCAGGGAAAATTTGCAGGGAACAAATGAAGCCTTGACAATCGGGGAGAACTTTATATAATTGATATATCAATTATTGATATATCAAGAAAGGGGGCGGCGGAACGTGGAGCGAACCTTCCATATGCTGCTGTACCGGGCGTTTCACGCCCAGCGCAACTTCCTGAGGCCCAGCCTGGGCGAGCTGGGGCTGGGGCCTGGGCAGCCCAAGCTGCTGAACTACCTGATGAACCGGGGGCCCTGCCGTCAGCGGGAACTGGCGGACTACTTTGAGATTGACCCCGCTGCGGTGTGCCGGATGCTGGACTGCCTGCAAAAGAGCGGCTTTGTGACCCGGAGGGCGGATGGGCAGAGCCGCCGGAGAGACGTGGTGGAGCTGACCGAGGCGGGCAGGCAGATCAACCTGGACTGGCAGAGGCGCTGCCGGGTCATGGAGGAGGCCATGCTGAGCGGCTTCAACCCGGAAGAACGGCGGCAGTTTGCCGATTACCTGTCCCGGGCCTACCGGAATCTTCGGGCAGAGCGGGAGGAGGGAACGAAATGAGGGAGTTGAGGCGGCTGCTGGGCTATCTGGGGCCGTACCGGCGGGATCTGCTGATCGCGGCGGTGATGATCATCCTAGAGACTGCATTTGAAATGGTGATCCCCGTCCTCATGGCGGACATCATCGACGTGGGAGTGGCCAACCGGGATGTGGCGGTGATCCTCCAGAGGGGAATTCAGATGGGCGTCTGCGCCCTGCTGGCCCTGGCCACGGGGCTGCTGTACGCCCGCTTTACCGCCCGGGCCGCCTATGGCTGGGGCGCCAACATTCGTGAGGCCCAGTTTGAGCGGGTGCAGAAATATGCCTTTTCCAACCTGGACAAATTTGAGACCTCCTCACTGGTAACCCGCATGACCACCGATGTGACCGTGCTCCAGAACACGGTCAATGGCGGTTACCGCCCACTGGTGCGCAGTCCCGTCATGCTGGTCATGGGCGTGGGCCTCTCCTTCTGGATGAATCCCAGGCTGGCCCTGGTGTTTCTGGTGTGTGCGCCGGTTCTGGGGGGCGTCCTCTTTGTCATAGTGCGCCGGGTGGCCCCCATGTACGGTCGGCTCCAGAAGGCGGTGGACCGGCTGAACAACGTGGTGCAGGAGGGCCTCACCGCCATCCGGGCGGTCAAGGCGTTTGTCCGCGGGGAGTACGAGGAGGAGAAGTTTCAGGGGGTCAACTCTGAGCTCATGGAGACCAGCCAGCGGACCTTCCGCCTCGCCGTGCTCAACCTGCCGGTGTTCCAACTGGTCATGTATACCGCCGTTGTGCTCATCATGTGGCTCGGCGGAAACATGGTGCTCAATAGCGGCCTCCAGGTGGGGCAGCTCACTGGCTTTCTCAGCTATGTGCTCCAGGTGATGAACTCCATGATGCTCATTTCCAACGTGTTCCTGCTGCTCACCCGTTCCCTGGCCAGCGCCCGCCGCATCAGCGAGGTGCTGGACGAGAATATTGTGCTGGATTCGCCGGAGGATGCGGTGGAGGAGGTGCCCGACGGCAGCGTGGAGTTTGAAGGGGTCTCCTTCAAATACCACAGCGGCGCCCGGGAGTACGCCCTCTCCGGCGTGGAGCTCCATATCCCGGCAGGGCAGACGGTGGGCATCCTGGGCGGTACTGGCTCGGCCAAGACTACCCTGGTGCAGCTCATTCCCAGGCTGTACGACGCCACCGAGGGGACAGTCCGGGTGGGCGGCCGGGATGTGCGGGAGTACGATCTCCGGGCTCTGCGGGACGCGGTGGGCATCGTGCTCCAGAAGAACGTTCTCTTCTCCGGCACCGTGCGGGAGAATCTGAGGTGGGGGAAACCGGACGCGAGCGACGAGGAGCTGTGGGCGGCCTGTCGGGCGGCCTGCGCCGCCGAATTTCTGGAGCGGATGCCAAAGGGCCTGGACACCGACCTGGGCCAGGGAGGCGTGAACGTCTCCGGCGGGCAGAAGCAGCGGCTGTGCATCGCCCGTACCCTGCTCAAGCGGCCGAAAATCCTGATCTTCGACGACTCCACCAGCGCCGTGGACACCGCCACTGAGGGGAAGATCCGCACCGCTCTGGCAGAGCTGAGGGATGTGACCAAGCTCATCATCGCCCAGCGCATCACCTCCGTGATGCACACCGACCAGATCGTCATCCTGGAGGACGGCCGGGTGCATGCGGTGGGCACCCACGAGAGCCTGCTGGCGGGCGATCCCATCTACCAGGAGATCTACGCATCTCAGATGAAAGGGGGGGAGGACCATGGCGTCCCGGCAACTGAGTGCTAAAAAACCCAAGGACCTGGGCCACACGCTGCGCACCCTGCTGTCCTACCTGGGACGGCACAAGCTGCTGTTCCTGGCCGTGGCGGTGCTGGTGGCCCTCAGCGCCCTGGCTAACCTTCTTGGCACCTATATGATCCGGCCGGTGGTCAACAGTCTGGCGGCCGGCAGCCTCAACACCCTGGTGCTGGGCGTGGCGGTCACTGCCGCCATCTACGGCGCAGGGGTGCTCTCTGCGTTGGGCTATACCCAAATCATGGTGAAGGCGGCCCAGAAGGTGCTCTACGACATCCGGCGGGATCTGTTCGCCCACATCCAAACCCTGCCCCTCCGCTTTTTTGACACCCAGCGCCACGGCGATGTGATGAGCTACTTCACCAACGACGTGGACACGATCTCTGAGGCGCTCAACAACAGCTTTGCCATGCTCATCCAGAGTACGATCCAGGTGGTGGGCACCTTCACCATGCTGTTTCTGCTCAATTGGCAGCTTACCCTCGTCGTGGCGGTGTTTTATGTCCTCATGTTCCTCTACGTCCGCTTCAGTGGGAGGCGGAGCAAGGCCTATTACAAGAAGCAGCAGGACTGCCTGGGGGAGCTGGACGGCTATATCGAGGAGATGATGGCCGGGCAGAAGGTGGTCAAGGTGTTCAACCACGAGGAGGAAAGCCTGCGGGCGTTCCGGGAGAAGAACGAGGCCCTGCGGAAAGCGGGCACCGGCGCGCAGAGCTATGCGGCCACCATGATTCCGGCGGTGGTCAGCATCTCCTACGTCAATTACGCCCTTGTGGCGGTGCTGGGCGGCATCATGGCGCTGAAGGGCATGACCGACGTGGGCAGCCTGGCCAGCTATCTGGTCTTTGTCCGGCAGGCGGCCATGCCCATCAACCAGATGACCCAGCAGAGCAACTTCCTGCTGGCCGCGCTGGCCGGAGCGGAGCGGGTCTTTGAGGTGCTGGAGCAGCCGCCTGAGACCGACGAGGGGCAGGTGGAGCTGGTCAACGTGAAGGAGGAGGGCGGAACCATGACCGCCTGCGCCGAAAAAACCGGCCGCTGGGCGTGGCGCAGGCCGGACGGCAGCCTGGCGCCCCTGCGGGGGGATGTGCGCTTTCAGAAGGTGGACTTCGGCTATGAGGCGGGGCAGCCCATCCTGAAGGGGATCAGCCTCTACGCCGAGCCGGGCCAAAAGATCGCCTTCGTGGGCTCCACCGGCGCGGGCAAGACCACCATCACCAACCTCATCAACCGCTTTTACGAGGTGCAGGGGGGCGGCGTCACCTACGACGGCATAGACGTGCGGGACATCAAAAAGGACAGCCTCCGCCGCTCCCTGGGCATCGTCCTTCAGGATACCCACCTGTTTACGGGCACCATTGCCGACAACATCCGCTTCGGCAAGCTGGATGCCACTCAGAAGGAGATCGAGCGGGCCGCCCGCATCGCCAACGCGGACTCCTTCATCCGCCGATTGCCCCAGGGCTATGAGACCATGGTGACCTCCGACGGCGCCAATCTGTCCCAGGGCCAGCGGCAGCTTCTGGCCATCGCCCGGGCCGCCGTGGCCGATCCCCCGGTCCTGATTCTCGACGAGGCCACCTCCTCCATCGACACCCGTACCGAGGCCCTTATCGAGAAGGGGATGGACCAGCTCATGGAGGGGCGTACCGTCTTTGTCATTGCCCACCGCCTGTCCACGGTGCGCAACGCCGACGCGATCATGGTGCTGGAGCACGGCCAGATCGTAGAGCGGGGCAGCCACGAGGCCCTGCTGGCGCAGAAGGGCGAATACTATCAGCTCTACCGTGGCATGTTTGAGTTGAGCTGACCGATGCCCTTTTTGTGAAACTCCTTGTAAAAACACATGGATTGTGTTAATCTGTAGCAAAGGAACTGCTGCAGAAAGGAAAGACTTATGAACATTTATGAGTCCGCAGAAAACTATCTGGAGGCCATTCTCAGCCTGCATGAGCGCCATGGGCTGGTCCGCTCCATCGACATTGCCAATGAACTGCACTTTTCCAAGCCGAGTGTCAGTGTTGCCATGAAAAAACTCCGCGAGAGCGGGTACATCGAGATGGACAAGGACGGCTTTATCTCCCTGCTGCCCTCGGGGGAGGAGATTGCGCGGCGTATTTATGAGCGGCACAAGCTGCTGACCCAGTTTTTCATCCGGCTGGGCGTCGACCCGGAGGTGGCTGCGGCGGACGCCTGCAAGGTGGAGCACGACCTGAGCGAAGAGACCTTTCAGAAGATGAAGGAGCACGCCTTGGGGGGAAAGCTGCCCGAAATGGAAGGGTAGGAACGTCAGACAATAAAACGGCCGGTGACACGCGTCACCGGCCGTTTTGTATGTACTTATACCGCGGCCAGCGCGCCGCCCAGCGCACGGCAGCTCTCGGCAGCGGCGTCGTCCGGGGCCTCGTTGCAGATCACGGGCTCGGAGACCAGGTTGCAGCCGGCGCTCTCGCAGTCCTCGGCCCAGGTGCGCATCCACTCGCCGTCTCCCCAGCCGTAAGAGCCGAACAGGCCGATGGTTTTGCCGCTCAGGCGGGGCTTTACCGCCTCGAACATGGGCTCAAATTCGGCCTCTTCCAACTGCTCGGCGCCCATAGACGGGCAGCCGAAGGCCAGCGCGCTGTAGCTGGAAATCAAATCGGCGCTGAACTCGCCGGGGGTGAACAGGTCGGCCTGGCCGCCCGCGCCCTCCGCCACAAAATTGGCCATGGCCTCGGTGTTGCCGGTGCCGCTCCAGTAAACGATTGCGATCTTACCCATGATTAAACCATCCTTTCTGAATACCGTTCTGAATGAAAGTACGTATTGTATCAAGCAGCCACGATGAGCTGGGTGATCGGGGTTCCCTCCGCATACCGGCGGCGAAGGACCGCGGTACAGCGGCGGTAGCGCTCGAAGCGCCGGCGGGCCGCCTGGGGATCGCCATAGCACTTCCAGCAGCCGCAGAAGGTGTAGTCCCTGCCCTTATGGCGGATGAATCCCTTGACATCATCCAGAGGATAGCCCAGAAAGACGCCGATCTCGTGGGGGAATTCCTCCTCCAGACAGAGGCGGGCGGCCAGCTGCCGCAGGCAGTCGCCGGGCGCCTCCCACGGGGTGTAGCCCATAGCGCGCAGAAAATCCCGGTGTTCTCTGCGGCCCAGCACCTCCGCCAAATCCCGCTCCCGGTACAGGTAGAGCAGGTAGGAGCCCGTGCGGCGGCAGCCCTTGAGGATGACCAGCCGCAGTCCACGGGCGGCGAACTGCTGCCGGAGCGCAAGGAACCGGCGCACGAAAAGGGCGCTGTCCCTCGGGCAGAAGCGGAACAGGCTGGCGGGCTTTACCCCGGCCAGAGTGGGGGAGCAGTGCTCGATCAGCGCCTCTTCAAAGGTCATATGTGTGGCTCCTCTCTAGGTTAGTTATAGCTAATTTAAAGCCCGAGAATGACGGTTAGCAATTACTAACCGCATAACAAACAATAACACGCCTGCCTCCCGTTGTCAACCCAAATTTTTGCACTTGGGGGAGATGGGGGGCAAAACGCCGCACCCTTGACAGAATAGGGCAAAATAGGCTACAATTTTTCCAGATAAGCAGCACTGGGAGGCGGGGCGGCAGGCCGCTCCGCCTCCTGCCGCCCTGCGCGTGAGGAGTGGACAAGAGCCGTGAAGATTGCATTCGCCCCTATGGAGGGACTCACCGGAGCCCTGTACCGGCAGGCCCATTGCCGCTGGTTCGGCGGCGTGGACCGCTATTTTATCCCCTTCATCACCCCCACCCAGGATCACCGCTTCACCAAACGGGAGCTGCGGGAGATTCTGCCCGAGCACAATGGGGGGCTGACCGCCGTGCCCCAGCTGCTGGTGCGGAGGGCGGAGGACTTCCTGTGGGCGGCGGGGGAGCTGGCGGCCATGGGTTACCCGGAGATCAACCTGAATCTGGGCTGCCCCTCCGGCACGGTGGTGGCCAAGGGCAAGGGCTCCGGCTTTCTGGGGCTGCCAGAGGAACTGGAGCGGTTCCTGGACACGGTCTTTGACGCCGCCCCCTGCGCCGTCTCCATCAAGACCCGGCTGGGTCTGCGGGAGCCGGAGGAGTTCGGCCCCCTGCTGGCGCTGTTCCAGCGCTATCCCCTGGCGGAGCTGATTGTCCACCCCCGGGTGCAGAAGGACATGTATAAAAACACCCCCCGCCGGGCCTATTTTGCCCGGGCGCTGGCGGACAGCCCCTTCCCGGTGTGCTACAATGGGGATCTCTATACCGTCCCGGCGCTGGAGGCCTTTCAGGCGGAGTTCCCGGCGGCGGAGCGGATTATGCTGGGCCGGGGACTGGCGGGCGACCCCGCCCTGGCCCGGAAGGCCGAGGGCGGCCCGGCGGCGGGCCGGGAGGAGCTGCGGGCCTTTCACGACCAGGTATATGAGGGCTACGCCGGGGCCTTCGGCAGCCGCCGCAACGCCATGCTGCGGATGAAGGAGGTCTGGTTCTACCTCATCCACCTGTTCGGGGACAGCCAGCGGCACGCCAAGGCCATCCGGAAGGCACGGGACACCGGCGAGTACGAGAGCGCCGTGGCGGCGGTCTTCCGGGAGCTGGAGCTGTTGCCCGAGCTGCGGCCGGAGTGGTGAGGCCATGAGCTGGTGGGTCTATATCCTCCGCTGCGGGGACGGAACCCTCTACACCGGCACCGCCGCCGATGTGGAGCGGCGTCTGGCGGCCCACCGCCGGGGGAGGGGAGCCAAGTATACCCGGGGCCGGGGGCCGCTGGCGGTGGTCTACCGGGAGGCGTGTCCCGACCGGGGGGCGGCCCTCCGGCGGGAGGCGGCCATCAAAAAGTACCGGCGGGCGGAAAAGGAAGCATTGATTTCGGACTATGCGGAAAGGCGGAGCAGGATGAAAAAAGCGGCATTTATCGGAACGGGAAACATGGGCGCGCCCCTGATTCAGGCGGCGTGCCGGGCCGTGGGGGCGGAGCAGGTGGTCATCGCCAACCGCACCCGGGCCAAAGCGGAGGCCCTGGCGGCGGAGCTGGGGTGCGCCGTAGCCCAGGACAACCGGGCGGCCGCCGCCCAGGCGGAGTACATCGTTTTGTGCGTCAAGCCCCAGATGATGGAGGGGGTGCTCTCCGAGCTGGCTCCCGCCCTGGGGGAGGGGCAGGCGGTGGTGTCCATCGCCGCCGGCCTGACCTGTGGAACCCTGCGGGGGTGGCTGGCGGGGGCGCAGGGGCGGCCTGCCCTCCTGCGGGTCATGCCCAACACCCCCGCCGCCATCGGAAAGGGGATGCTGGCCCTGTGCGCCGAGGCGGGCACGGCGGAGGAGTATCTGGCCGGAGTGGAGGACCTTCTGGCCCCCGCCGGGCGGGTGGAGCGCATCGCCGAGGGGCAGATGGACGCCTTTTCGGCGGTGGCGGGCTGCGGCCCCGCCTTCGTCTACCCCTTCATCGAGGCCCTGGCCGACGGCGGCGTAAAGGTGGGCCTGCCCCGGGGGCAGGCGGTGACCTACGCCGCCCAGATGGTGCTGGGCGCGGCGGCCATGGTGCTGGAGAGCGGCAAGCACCCCGGACAGCTCAAGGACGAGGTGTGCTCCCCCGGCGGCTCCACCATCGCCGGGGTGGCCGCCCTGGAGGAGCGGGGCTTCCGCTCCGCCGCCATCCAGGCGGTGGAGGCCGCCTTCCGCCGCAACCAAGAGCTGGGCAAGGTGTAAGGCGTGGGGGGAGTCGTACGGGGGCGCTTTGCCCCCAGCCCCAGCGGCCGGATGCACCTGGGCAATGTGTTCTCCGCCCTGCTGGCGTGGCTGTCGGTGCGGCGGGCCGGGGGCGTCATGGTGCTGCGGATGGAGGATCTGGACCCCGACCGCTGCCGGGCGGCGTACGCCGAGCAGTTGGCCGACGATCTCCGCTGGCTGGGGCTGGACTGGGATGAGGGCTATCAGAAGGGCGGGGCCCACGGCCCCTACCTCCAGAGCGAGCGGACGGCGCGGTACGCCGCCGCCTTCCGGGCGCTGGAGGAGCGCGGACTGGTCTACCCCTGCTACTGCACCCGGGCGGAGCGCCTGGCGGCCAGCGCCCCCCACCGCTCCGACGGACAGGTGGTCTACTCTGGCAAGTGCAGACACTTGACAGAAGAGGAGCGCGCCCGACTGGCCCAGACCCGCTGTCCCGCCTGGCGTTTGATCGTGCCTGACCAGGAGATTTCCTTTACAGATGGCTTGCAGGGGACGTACCGGGAAAACCTGCTCCGCGACTGCGGGGACTTCATTCTCCGCCGCTCCGACGGGGTGTACGCCTACCAGCTGGCAGTGGTGTGTGACGACGGGGACATGGGGATCACCCAGGTAGTGCGGGGGCGGGATCTGCTGGACTCCACCCCCCGGCAGCTCTATCTCTATGGGCTGCTGGGCCTGACGCCGCCGGAGTTTTACCACGTGCCCCTGCTGCTGGCCCCCGACGGGCGGCGGCTGTCCAAGCGGGAACACGATCTGGACATGGGTGCCCTGCGGGAGCGGTTCACCCCGGCGGAGCTGACCGGCCGTCTGGCCTTCTGGGCGGGGCAGACCGACCGGCCGGAGCTGGTGACTCCGGCGGAGCTGGCGGGCTGCTTTGAATGGAAAAACGTCCCCCGGGGGGATATCATTGTGGAGCAGCTCTAAGAACAGAAAGGGGCGGGCCGGAGTGTTCCGGCCCGCCCCTTTGCTGTGCGCGGCGCGCGTTATCCCGGCGTGACCACCCATTTGAGGCAGTGGCCCTCGTGGGACTCAAAGACCCGGTAGCCCTCCAGGATCTCCGACAGCGGCCCCCGGTGGGTGATGAGGAAATCCGTCCGCAGCTTCCCCTGGGCCAGCAGGCTCACCAGCTCCGGGCCGCGGCTGGCGTCCACGCCGCCGGTCTTGAAGACCAGATTCTTCCCATACATGGCGGGCAGGGGGAGCGTCTGGTTTTCCTCATACATGGCGACCAGCGCCACGGTGCCGTTGGGACGGGCCAGCCGCCAGGCGGCCTGGAAGGTGTCCCGCCTGCCGGCGCACTCGATCACCGCGTCGGCCCCCCGGCCCTCCGTTGCGGCGGCCACGGCGGACTCCAGCTCGGGATCGACGGGGTTGAGGGCCAGCGCCACCAGCCCCTGCTCCAGTGCCATCCGCCGCCGCCAGGGGTCCGGCTCCACGCCGATGACGTGGGCCGCGCCCAGCAGGGCGGCGCACTCCGCCGCGCACAGCCCCACCGGCCCTAGGCCCAGCACCACCGCCGTGTCGCCGGGCTGGAAGGCGCACAGCTCCGCGCCCCAGTAGCCGCTGGCCAGGATGTCCCCCACAAAGAGGGCGTCCTCATCGCTGAGGGCGTCCGGGATGGGGGTGAGGCCGGTATCGGCGAAGGGCACCCGGACGTACTCGGCCTGACAGCCGTCGATGCGGCAGCCTAGCTCCCAGCCGCCGTGGATGCAGTTGTTGACATAGCCCCGGCGGCAGAACCAGCAGTCGCCGCAGAAGCTCTCGCAGCAGGCGGCCACCCGGTCGCCGGGGCGGAGGTTGGAAATCCCGTTTCCCACGGCCTCCACCACCCCGACGAACTCATGGCCCAGCACCACGCCGGGCCGGGCACGGGGTACCGCGCCGCTGCGGATGTGCAGGTCGCTGGTGCAGATGGTGGAGCGGGTCACCCGCACAATGGCGTCGCGGGGGCCTTGCAGGGCGGGGATGGGCCGCCGCTCCAGGGAGAGCGCGCCGTCCCCCTTCCAGACCAGAGCGTTCATGGTGTCCATAGAGGTCACTCCTTTTCCAATGCAAACACAACGGCCTCAAACTCAAAGCCCTGGGAAGCGGGTTCGCGCCTGTCCGGGTGGGCCAGGCCCAGCGTGTCGTAATATTCGTCGGTATAGTGCAGCTTGCCGCCGTCAAAGGATGCCTGTACGCCCTTGATGTAGGAAAAGGGGTCTTCCATGGGGGTGAGACGGAAGGCGGAGGCGATGCGCTCCAGCACCGCCTGTGCATCCGGCGTGACGGCGTTTTCCGGGGCGCGGAGATAGGTGTCGAACTGCTCCCGCGTCCAGTCTCCTGCCTGCTCCAAAGTGGTAGTGGAGCCGCAGGCCAGAAGCAGGCGCAGAAAGTCCCGGAAGCTGCCTGCCAGGGGGCGGACATGCTGCTCTCCGGCAGGCATGGGGTTGACGGCAAACACCATATCCCCATAGCCGCGGATGCGGCCGTAGTGGATGCCGTCAACGCCTTCCCAGCCCAGCACGGTCAGGCCCTTTGGCGTACAAAAATAGCCGCCCTGGCTGGGGCCCGGCCCAAGGCCGATGGGGGAGCAGTCCAGTCCCAGCTCCAAAAACTGCTTCAGCAGTGTCACAGCAATCCCTCCTGTCCACTCCAGTGTAGCATATCCTTCCGCTTGCGTCCATGGGGAAAAGGGGGTAAAATGGGGAAAAAACGCGAAGGGGAGGAAGCGGCATGTATATCGCCGATCTGCATATCCACTCCAAATACTCCCGGGCCACCAGCAAGGAGCTGGAGCCGGAGCCGCTGGATGCCTGGGCCAGAAGGAAGGGCATCGGCCTGGTAGGCACCGGCGACTTCACCCACCCCGCCTGGCGGGCCGAGCTGCGGGACAAGCTGGCCGAAGCGGAGGAGGGACTCTATACCCTGAAGGGGGCCGGGCCGGACGCGCCCCGGTTCGTAATCACCGGGGAGATCAGCTCCATCTACAAGAAAAACGGCAAGGTGCGCAAGGTTCACTCCCTGATTCTCCTGCCCCATCTGGAGGCGGCGGAGACCCTGTCCCGCCGCCTGGAGGCCATTGGCAACCTCCACTCCGACGGGAGGCCCATCCTGGGCCTGGACTGCCGGGATCTGCTGGAGATCACCCTGGAGTCCTGCCCTGATGCGGTGTTCATCCCCGCTCACATCTGGACGCCCCACTTCTCCCTGTTCGGGGCCTTCTCCGGCTTTGACACCATCGGGGAGTGCTTCGGCGATCTCACCGGCCATATCCACGCCCTGGAGACCGGGCTCTCCTCTGATCCCACGATGATCTGCCGCTGTTCCGCCCTGGACGGATATACCCTGGTGTCCAACTCCGATGCCCACTCGCCGTCCAAACTGGGGCGGGAGGCCAACCTGCTGGACACGGGCCTGTCCTACCCGGAGCTGGCCCGGGCCATCCAGACCGGGGAGGGCTTTCACGGTACCATTGAGTTTTTCCCCGAGGAGGGCAAGTACCACTTTGACGGCCACCGGAACTGTGGGGTGTGCCTCTCCCCGGTGGAGGCGGAGGCCGCCGGAGGGGTGTGTCCGGTGTGCGGCAAGCGGCTGACCACCGGCGTGCTCCACCGGGTGGAGCAGTTGGCGGACCGGCCGGAGGGCTATGTCCGCCCGGACGCCAGGCCCTTTGAGAGCCTGGCGGGGGCCGGAGTTCTCCATTCTCCGGGAGGTGCCGCTGGAGGACATCCGGGCCGCGGCCGGGCCCTGCGTGGCGGAGGGCATCCGCCGCCTGCGGGCGGGGCAGGTGGTGCGCCGCCCGGGGTACGACGGGGCCTATGGTGTGATCGAGCTGCTCAGCCCCGCCGAGCGGGAGGACCTCAAGGGGCAGGTGAGCCTCTTTGGCGCGGAGGCTCCCAAGGCGGCCAAGACGGCCCGTGGCAGGGTGGCGAAGCCCGCACGGAGCGGGGAGGAGGGGGCGGCCCCCACCGGGGGACTGAATGGGGCCCAGCGCACCGCCGCCTCGGCGGAGGAGGCCACGGTGGCGGTGCTCGCCGGACCCGGCACGGGCAAGACCCACACCCTGGTGGAGCGGGTGGCCTGGCTGGTGGAGGAGCGGGGGGCCAAGCCCTCGGAGCTCACCGCCGTGACCTTCACCAACCGGGCGGCAGGGGAGCTGCGGGCGCGGCTGGAGGGGCGTCTGGGCAAGCGGGCGGCCCGCGCCATGACCATCGGCACCTTCCACGCCATCTGCCTGGAGCTGCTGGGGGCCGTGCCCCTGGCCGGCCCCTATGAGCAGCGGGCGGCGGCGGCCGCCGCTCTGGCGGAGCTGGGCCGGAAGGGGAGCCCCGGGGCCTTCCTCCGGGCGATCTCCCGGCACAAGACCGGAGCGGACGGCGGGGACGACCCGGCCTTTGCCCTCTATCAGGAGAAGCTGGAGGGAAAGCTGGACTTTGACGACCTCCTGCTGGAGACCCTGCGCCAGTGGGAGGGCGGCCGGTCGGACCGGCGCTTTACCCACCTGCTGGTAGACGAGTTCCAGGACATCGACCGCCTCCAGCTCCGGCTTCTCCGGGCCTGGCGGCGGGAGGGCGGCACCTTTTTCGCCATCGGCGATCCCGACCAGTCCATCTACGGCTTCCGCGGGGCGGACGCCGGCTGCTTCTCCGCCCTGGGGGCGGAGCGGACGGTGAGGCTGACGGAGAATTACCGCTCCACCCCGGAGATTCTCGCCGCGGCCCTGCCGGTGACGGAGGCCATCGACGGCGCGCCCCGGCGCATGGAGACCCACAGCCCCCACGGGGCGGAGGTACGCCTGCTCACCGCCGAGGGGGACCGGGCGGAGGCCATCTTCGTGGCCAAGGAGATCGCCCGGATGGTGGGTGGCATCGGCATGCTGGAGGCCCAGGCGCTGGGGGCCGCCCGGGGCGCGCGGAGCTTCGGGGACATCGCGGTGCTCTACCGTACCCGGCGGCAGGCGGCCCTGCTGGAGGAGTGTCTGGCCCACGACGGCATTCCCTGCGTGGTCACCGGCCGGGAGGATTTTCTGTTGGACGGGGAGGTGCAGGCCGCGCTGGCCTGGCTGGAGGGGCAGCAGGAGGAGGGAAAGTCCCCCACCGCCCTCCTGGAGGAGTGGACGGCCCACCACACCCCCTCTGGCGGGGTGGAGCGGCTGCGTAATATGGCGGTGTTTTTTGGGGATGTGCCCGCCTTTCTCCGCAATCTGACCATCGGGCAGGAGGGGGATCTGCTGCGCCGGGCCGGGCTGAGTTATGCCGCCGGAGCGGTGACCCTCTCCACCCTCCACGGGGCCAAGGGCCTGGAGTGGCCGGTGGTATTCCTGTGCGGCGTTGGGGAGGGCCGCATTCCGCTGGAGCGGAAGGGCCTGGACACCGATGAGGCCGAGGAGCGGCGGCTGCTCTATGTGGGTATGACCCGCGCCAGAGAGGAGCTGGTGCTCCTCAGCGGCGGAGAACCCTCCCGCTTCCTGGCGGGGCTGCCTCTCCGTCAGGATCCGGCCCACGCCCCGGTGCCGCGTCCCCTAGGGGTGCAACTGAGCCTGTTCAAGTGAAACGTGTGCCGGATTTCACATGCGGGAGTGGTTGAAACGTATAACATTCCCGGGGGGAGCCTTTTCAGAGCCGCCCTGCTCAGAATGCCCAGGCGGCTTTCAGCCGCCGGAGGGCCGGGGCCATGTCCACGGCGGCGATACGGGTATAGCCCAGGATCAGGGCGGGAGGTCGGCCGGGGGGCGGCGGGGTGAGATCACAGGCGGAGAGGGGGGCCACCCCTACCCCAGCATCCACGGCCCGCGCCACCAGCTCGGCTTCGCTCCAGCGGCCGTCCATCCAAAGGAGCAGATGGAGGCCCGCGTCGCCTCCGGCGAAGGACCCAACCCGCGTCAGTCCAGTGTCCCGGGCGGCGGCCAGCAGCGCTTCCCGCCGGGCTTTGTAGCGGGTGCGGGTGCGGTTGAGGTGGCGTTCAAAGTGGCCCCGCTCCATGAAGCGGGCCAGGGCGTACTGCTCAAAGGAGGGGACGGTGGAGGAGTAGAACCAGAAATCCCGCCGCCACCGCTCCAGCAGGTGGGGGGGCAGCACCATGTAGCTGATGCGCAGGGAAGGGGCCAGACTCTTTGCAAAGGTGTTGAGGTAAACCACCCGCTCTCCGCCGTCCAGGCTTTGCAGGGCGGGGATGGGGCGGCCGGAGAAGCGGAACTCGCTGTCGTAGTCGTCCTCCAGAATATAGCGGTCGGGGGCGGCCTCCGCCCACCGCAGCAGGGCCTGCCGCCGGGCTACCGGCATGATGATGCCCAGTGGGTAGTGGTGGGAGGGGGTCACATGAACCACCCGCACCCCGGCCTCCTCCAGGGCATCCACCCGCAGGCCCTGGCCGTCCAGCGGGAGGGGGCGGACGGCAGCGCCGCAGCTTGTAAGGATGCGCTGGGTCTTGGTGTAGCCGGGATTTTCCACGCCATAGCCCCCCTCCCGGCCCAGAAGCTGTACCAGAAGGCCAATCAGGGTCTCCGACCCGGCCCCCACCACGATCTGCTCCGCGTCCGCCCGGATGCCCCGGAAGCGATACAGGTGCTCCGCAATGGCCCGCCGCAGGGCAGGGAGGCCCTGGGGGTGGGGGGAGGCTAGGAGGGGGGCGGCCTGCTCGGAGAGCACCTCCCGCATGAGCTTGGCCCAGGTGGCGAAGGGAAAGAGGGCAATATCCACCGCGCTGGTGGAGAAGTCATAGGGGAGGGCCGGCGTGGGCGGGGCCGGCACGGACAGGGTGCGGGCCGGAGCGGGAGAGCGGTGCTCCTCCTGTACGGCCTGAACAAAAAAGCCCCGCTTGGGCTCCGAGCGGAGGTAGCCCTCCGCCAGAAGCTGGCCGTAGGCCCCCTCCACCGTTACCACGCTGATTTTCAGGTGGGCTGCCAGCGCCCGCTTGGAGGGCAGGCGCTCTCCGGCGGCGAGACGGCCCGCCTCGATCTCCCCCCGGATATAGCGGTAGAGCTGTTCGTAGAGGGGGCGGCGCTGGCTGCTGTCCAAAATAGGCGTAAACATGGAGACACCTCCAAACTGATCTGATTATTTTTGTTAATTATCGTATCATGAACCGGGCCAAAGCGCAAGAGGGGCGGCAAAGTCCATCGAAAACCGTCCCACAATAAAAAATATAGCCCGCCCTGCAGCCGTATGAAAGGCCACGCCACGGACATACTGAACACAGATTCAGTCGGTCAAAGGGAGGCAGCGGCCATGCAGGGAAAGGTAGAGATCTGCGGTGTCAACACATCTAAGCTGAAGGTCCTCAAGAATGAGGAGACCATGGAGCTGCTGCGCCGCACCAAGGAGGGGGACATGGAGGCCCGGGAGCAGCTCATCGCGGGCAACCTCCGCTTGGTCCTTTCGGTGATCCAGAAGTTCTCCAACCGGGGAGAGAATCTGGACGACCTGTTCCAGGTTGGGTGCATTGGTCTTATAAAGGCCATCGACAACTTCAATACCGACCTGGACGTGCGCTTCTCCACCTACGGCGTACCCATGATTATCGGGGAGATCCGCCGCTACCTGAGGGACAACTCCTCCGTCCGGGTGTCCCGCTCCATGCGGGACACGGCCTATAGGGTGCTCCAGGCTAAGGAGAAATTCATCAGCGAGCACCAGCGTGAGCCCAGCATCGAGGAGATCGCCAAGCTGCTGGAGCTCAAGCGGGAGGACGTGGTCTTTGCCCTGGATGCCATTCTGGACCCGGTCTCCCTCTACGAGCCGGTGTACTCCGATGGTGGGGACACCATCTGTGTCATGGACCAGGTGAAGGACTCAAAGAATACCGACGAGAGCTGGCTGGAGCACATCGCCCTCAAGGAGGCCATGAACCGCCTCTCCGACCGGGAGCGGCACATCCTCAACCTGCGCTTCTTCGAGGGCAAGACCCAAATGGAGGTCTCCGCCGAGGTGGGCATCTCTCAGGCCCAGGTCTCCCGCCTGGAAAAGAGCGCGATTAACCAGATTAAGAAAAATCTGTAGGTGGGAAAGGCGCTCTTTTCCAGCGCCGCAGGTGCGGCGCGCAAGCGTTTTGCGAAGCAAAACCTTGCCCCGGCGGAATTTACTTCCGCCGGGGAAGAATAAAATTCGGGCCCCATCCGCCGCATGTGCGGATGGGAGAAAGAGCGCGATTAACCAGATTAAGAAAAATCTGTAGGTGGGAAAGGCGCTCTTTTCCAGCGCCGCCCCGGCGGAAAGGCAGGGAGCAGGGAAAATCTCATAAAAAGAGGCAGCAAACTGCCAATCCCCGTACGGAACTATTTTCCGGGCGGGGGTTGGCAGTTTTGCTCCTTTCATGGTAAAATGGGACAGAAAAATGACGAAAGGGGTTCTTTTTTATGAGCTTTACCCTGCCGCAGTACCATGAGCCCGACTTCCAGGAGACCCGGTTCCAGAGCGCGCCGGAGGCCTGGTTTGAGCCGGCCCCCAAGGATGGGGTGGCTCCGGAGGGCTACCACGCCACCACCATCTATCCGGAGTATTTCAAGGTGGGGGGGCGGTGGCTGCTGGCTGAGGAGAGCCGCATGGACTGCGTGGCCGCCCTGCGGGACGGGAAGATCGCCGCGGTGGAGTTTCGCAACCTGAAGGCCGGCGAGCCGGTGGCGGTGGGCCGCACGGAGGACGCCTCCGAGGGCATCTATGTCTATCCCTTCGGCTTTGCCGAGGAGAAGGGGGAGGCGGAGACCTTTGCATTCCGCCAGGGCCGCTCCCGGGAGACCGCGTACTCCATGGACTACGACTCCATCTATGAGCTGCTCCGCCACGAGAAGGAGCATGGCCGCATCCTGTGGGTGATGGGGCCTGCCTGTGCCTTCGATCACGACGCCCGGGCGGCTTTCGCCGCCCTGGTGCGGGGCGGGTATGTCCACGGCCTGCTGGCGGGCAACGCACTGGCCACCCACGATCTGGAGGCCAGCTACCTCGGCACCGCCCTGGGCCAGGACATCTACACCCAGAAGAGCATGCCAAACGGCCACTATAACCACATCGACACCCTCAATGCCATCCGCCTGTGCGGCTCCACCGCCGCCTTCGTGGAGGCGGGCAAGGCGAAGGACGGCATTATCTGCGAGTGCGTGCGCAACCACATTCCTTACGTGCTGGTGGGCTCCGTCCGGGATGACGGCCCTCTGCCCGAGGTCTATGGAAACGTGTATGAAGGGCAGGACGCCATGCGCACCCTGGTGCGGGAGGCCACCACGGTTATCTGCATGGCCTCCACCCTCCATACCGTGGCCACCGGCAACATGACCCCCTCCTACCGGGTGGTGGACGGGGTGGTGCGCCCGGTGTATTTCTACTCGGTGGACGTGTCAGCCGGGCATTCAGCCCGGCTCCCAAGCCGTTTGTGTCAGATCAGCCCCAGCGTGCGGAGCAGATAGAGCCAGAGGGTGAGGGTAAGGATGCTGAAAAAGGTGGTGAGCATCACCGTACTGGCGGTGAGGGTGCCCTCATGCCCCATGCTGCGGGCCATGACGAAGCTGCTGACGGTGGTGGGGCTGGCCAGCATGGCCAGGGCGGCCACCAGCTTGTCGTCCCGTACTCCCATGGCCACGGCGATGGGGAGAAAGAGGGCGGCCAGAAGCACCAGCTTCACGGCGGTGGCGGCGAAGGCGGGCTTCCAGCGGCCCAGGGCCTTCTTCAGATCGAAGGAGGTGCCCAGGGCCATGAGGCCCAGGGGGGTGGCGGTAGCGGAGAGGCTGGACACCGTCTTTTGCAGAATCTGAGGCTGGGGGATGTCCAGCAGCGTCCACACCAGACCGGCGGCGATACCCAGGATGATGGGGTTCGTGACAATACCCTTGAGGGCTTTCTTTAACGCGGCCCGGTTGAGGCCGCTCTGCTGGGGACTGGTGAGGGAGAGCACCGTCACCGCTGCCACGTTGTAGAGGGGAACCGCGCCGATGATCACCAGGCTGGCCGCCCCAGCGGTGCCGTAGAGATTCTCCAGAAAGGCGGCCCCAAGCAGAGCGATGCTGCTGCGGTAGCCCACCTGGATGAATTCCCCCCGCAGGGGGCGCTCCCGGCAGAACAAGCTGAGGGCTGCGGTCAGAAGGATGGAGCCCAGGGTGGCCAGAAAGCAGAAGAGCACAAAGGGGCCGTCCCACACGGTGAAGAAGTCGGATTCCACCAGATCCTTGAAGAGCATGACCGGCAGCCCCACCTTGAAGACGAAATCGTTGAGCTTGTCCGCAAAGGCCTGGCTGAAAAAGCCTAGCCTGCGGAACACCAGACCCAGCAGCATCAGCAGAAAGATGGGGGCGGTGGCGTTGAGGCAGTAGGCCAGATTCTCCAGCATGGAATTCTCCTCCCGGCATGGTCGTTTTCTCTATTATAGACGCATTGTTCCGGCAGTGCAAGAAAGTTACCGGCAGGTAAGCGGGCATAGGACGGGCCGGGCGGCACATAGAGTGTGCCGAAGGGGGAGTGTGCGATGGAGTGCCGGGTTTCGGAGCTGCGGTATAAGGAGATTATCAATGTGTCCGACGGCAGCCGCTACGGCTGGGTGGGGGATGTGGAGGTGGATCTGGAGAGCGGGCAGGTCCGGGCGCTGGTGGTGCCGGGGCGCCTGCGGCTGTTTGGCCTGCTGGGCCGGGAGGAGGACCGGGTCTTTCCCTGGGAGGCGGTGCGCCGCTTCGGCGCGGACACCATTCTGGTGGAGACACCTCCCCTCAGCCGCCTGGGCAAGGGGAATTGAGGTTGCCAGGAGAGGGGGGGACGTGGTATACTACTACTTTAGAGTATAGAAACAGGAGGGAAATCCCATGTGCGGTATTGTCGGATTTGTCGGACGGGAGGAGGCCGCCCCCATTCTGCTGGACGGCCTCTCCCGGTTGGAATATCGGGGCTATGACTCCGCGGGCATCGCGGTTTACGGCAGGCGGGAGGGCCTGCAGGTGGTCAAGGCCAAGGGCCGTCTCCAGGTACTCCAAGATCTGGTACAGGGGGGCAGGACGGTCCACGGGACACTGGGGCTGGGACACACACGCTGGGCCACCCACGGGGAGCCATCAGACGTCAACTCCCACCCCCAGGTCAGCGAGAGCGGCCGGTTTGCGGTGGTGCACAACGGCATCATCGAGAATTACATGGAGCTGCGGGAGTTTCTCCAGTCGGAGGGGGTCACCTTCGTCTCCCAGACGGATACCGAGGTGGTGGCCCAACTGCTGGAACACTACTATGACGGGGATATCCTGGACGCGGTGGTGAAGACACTGAACCGCATCCAGGGGGCCTACGCCCTGGGCATTGTCTGCGCCGACTGCCCCGACCGGCTCATCGCCGCCCGGAAGGACAGCCCTCTCATTCTGGGCTATGGGGAGGGGGCCCACTATCTGGCCTCCGACGTGACCGCCCTCATCAAGTACACCCGGGAGGTGTGCTACCTGGACGACGGGGAGATTGCCGAGCTCACCGCCGACCACCTGTGGGTCTATGACGCCTATCTCCGGCCCATTGAGAAGGAGCGCTGCCACGTGGACTGGGAGATCTCCGCCGCCGAAAAGGGCGGGTACGAGCACTTCATGGCCAAGGAGATCATGGAGCAGCCCGAGGCATTCCGCAAGACCGTGTTTCCACGCATCCAGGAGGGGCGGGTGGTGCTGGATGAGCTGAACCTGGAGCCGGACTACCTGCGGGAGCTGGACAAGCTCTATGTGATCGCCTGCGGCTCCTCCTACCACGTGGGCATGGCCGCCAAGTATACCCTGGAGCGGCTGCTGCGCAAGCCGGTGGAGGTGACGCTGGCCTCCGAGTTCCGCTACTGCGACCCCATCGTTACCGACAAAACCCTGGTGCTGGTCATCAGCCAGTCCGGCGAGACGGTGGACACCCTGGCCGCCCTGCGGGAGGCCAAGCGCCTGGGAGCCCGGGTGCTCTCTATCGTCAACGTGGTGGGCTCCACGATCGCCCGGGAGAGCGACGACGTGCTCTATACCTGGGCCGGGCCGGAGATCGCCGTGGCCACCACCAAGGCCTTCTCCACCCAGCTTGCGGTGGTGTACCTCATCGGCCTGTACTGCGCCGAGGCCCTGGGCACCCTGGACGAGGCGGAGTACGACCGCATTGTGTCCGAGCTGCTGCTGATCCCCACCAAGCTGGAGCAGATTCTGGACAACCGGGCGGACATCCAGTATTTCGCCTCCCTCTACTTCAACCACCCCTCTATCTTCTTCATCGGCCGCAACATCGACTACGCCATCGGCATGGAGGGCTCCCTCAAGCTCAAGGAGATCTCTTACATCCACTCGGAGGCCTACGCGGCCGGCGAGCTCAAGCACGGCACCATCTCCCTCATCGAGCCGGGCACCCTGGTGGTGGCCCTGGCCAGCTATGTCAAGCTCTTTGACAAGACCATGAGCAACGTGGTGGAGGTGAAGAGCCGGGGGGCCGACGTGCTGGGCCTCACCGTGGACGCCCGGGCGGCGGACATGGCCAAGACGGTGGACCACGTCATTCCCGTCCCCGACACCCACCCCCTGCTTCTCCCCTCACTGGACGTGGTGCCCATGCAGCTCTTTGCCTACTACGTGGCCCTCCAGCGGGGCTGCGACATCGACAAGCCCCGCAACCTGGCCAAGTCGGTGACCGTGGAATGAGGGGGGACGGAATGAAAAGGCTCACTGCTCTGCTCCTGGCCGCGGCTCTGGCCCTGTCCCTGGCGGCCTGCGGGCCGGAGGGCAAAGCGGCGGATACCGTCCGCTACGGCCTATCCAATGCCTGGGACGCTCTGATGCCCTACAACAGCCCCTCGGGGAGCAACTACTCCCGTATTATTTACGACAAGATTTACGACCGCCTGGCCTATGTCCACGCCGACAGCACCCTGGAGCCCCGCGCGGCGTCCTCCTGGGAGAGCGCCGACGGCGGAACGGCCGCCCTGTTCCACCTGGATGAGAAGGCCGCCTTCCACGACGGCACCCCGGTGACGGCGGAGCACTGGACGGATACCATTGCCCTCCTGACCGACCCGGCCTGCCCCACCCTGGGGCGGTCGGCCTTTGCGGTGCTCTCCGGCACCGACGACACCGGCGCGGCGGTGCCTGGGGAGGCCCTGGGAGCGGAGGCGGTGGACAAGTACACCCTGAAGCTCACCTTCAAGACCCCCACCACGCCGGAGGACTTCCTGCTGGACAAGAACCGGGAGTACTACGTTCTGCCCACCCATCTGCTGGAGGGGACAGCGCCGGAGGACGTGATGGAGCTGGCGCTGTGGGACGAGCCTGTTGGCTCCGGCCCCTGCAAATTCGTCTCCGAGACGCCGGGGAGCCAGCTAGTGCTGGAGGCCAACCCGGACTACCAGCTTGGGGCGCCCGGCTTTGACCGGCTGGTGATCACGGTCATTGACAAGTCCAACCTGCTCACCTCCCTGATCGCCGGGGATCTGGACTACTACGCCTTTGGAGGCAACGTGTCCGTGGAGGACGCGGAGGTAGCCCGGGCCGCCGGGCTGGAGGTGCTGGAGGGCACGGTGCCCAACTCCTTCTACGAGCTGATGCTCAACAACGAGACCATCCCCAGCGCCGCGGTGCGCCGGGCCATCGACCTGGCTCTGGACAAGGAGGCCCTGTGCCTCCATACCGCCCAGGGCCTGGGGGAGCCGGCGGCCTCCGATCTGACCCCGGGGACGGGGTATGACAGCGGCCTGACCTGGGCCAGGAACGTAGACGGGGCGAAGGCCCTGCTGGCCGAGGGAGGATACGACGGGCGCACCTACACCCTGGCCTGCACCGCCAACCGCTCCGGCCTGGCCGCCCTGATGCAGCAGGAGCTGGCGGAGGCGGGCATCACTGTCACCATCGAGACGGTGGACTCGGCCACCCTGTTCGCTGGCATGGCGGACGGCAAGTACGACATGGCCATCGCCAGCCACACCCCCGGCGCCCTGCCCCTGTGGTTCACCGAGAGCCGCTTTACCGCCGACAACAACCTGTTCCACGTGGCGGAGCTGACGCCCTACACCCAGGCCATCGCCGCCGTCAAGGGGGCGGCAGAGCACGACGAGCGGCAGGCGCGGGTGGAGGAGCTCCAGGCCCTGCTGGCCGGGGAGCGCCCCTTCATCCCCCTGTGGTTTGGGCGGACGCTCCACGTCCAGTCCCCCACGGTGGACGGCATCGACTACCCCTCATCCGCCTTCTCCAACGAGAACGTGTGGGACTGGGTGTACCGGGGCTGACGGAACCGAACAAATGAGAAAACCTCCGTAGGGCCGTACCATCCGGCCCGTGCCGCCCACGGGCGGCCGGAAGTGCAGGAGGAAGAAGATGGGACGCTATTTCCGCCGCCGTCTGCTGACGGCGATCCCCGTGTTTTTCGGGATTACCTTTCTGGTTTTTGTACTTTTAAGTCTCTCGCCCGCCGATGTTACCGACTTGGGAGAGGGGGCCTCCGGCGGTGCCCAGCAGGCCGCGCTGGAGGAGGCTCTGGGGCTGGACAAGCCCCTGCCCGTGCGCTATCTGGCGTGGCTGGGGGGGCTGCTCCGGGGGGAGCTGGGACAGTCCTACCTGAGCGGCCGGCCGGTGGCCGGCATGCTGGCCCAGCGGGTGGGGCCGTCCCTGCTGCTGACCGGCACCGGAGTGTTGCTGGCCATTCTGCTGGCCCTCCCCCTGGGTATTCTGGCGGCCTGGCGGCCCCGCTCAAGCTGGGATCGGGCGGCCTCCGCCCTGAGCCTGGTGAGCTTCGGCGTGCCCGGCTTTTTCCTGTGCCTGGTGGGGGTGATCCTCTTCTCGGTGCTCTTGGGCTGGCTGCCCTCCCAGGGCATGTATGAGTACGGCGTGTTCACCGGCGTGGGGGACGTCCTGCGCCACCTGGCCCTCCCGGCCGGGGTGGTGTGCGTCAGCGGCCTGGGGGAGCTGGTCAAGCAGACCCGCTCCGCCTGCCTGGAGTCCCTGGGGGAGGACTACATCCTCACCGCCCGGGCCAAGGGCCTGGGGGAGCGGGCCGTCATGGTGCGCCACGCCTTCCGGGGGGCGCTGACCCCGGTGCTCACCACCGTGCTGGGGCACATCCCCCACATCATCGGCGGCTCAGTGGTGGTGGAGCAGGTGTTCGGCTGGCCGGGCATGGGCAGCCTGCTCTTCTGGGGCATTGAGAACCGGGACTATCCGGTGGTCATGGGGGTGACGGTGGTCATCGCCCTGGCGGTGCTCCTGACCAACCTGCTCCTGGATCTGGCCTACGGGCTGGCCGATCCCCGGGTGCGCTATGGGAGGGGGTAGGCCGGTGGAGCGCTGTATGCTGTCCCGGAGCCCCTGGGAGCGGTTCCGGAGCGACCGGCGGGCCGTGGCCTGCTTGCTGATTCTGTGCGCCGAGCTGCTGGCGGTGCTGCTCCTGCCCCCGCTGCTGGGGCTGGAGCCCAACGCCAGCGATCTGGAGGCGGGCTTCTGGGCGCCCCCCTCCGCCGCCCATCCCCTGGGCACCGACGACGTGGGCCGGGATCTCCTGGCCCGCCTGCTCTGCGGGGGGCGGGTGTCCCTGCTCATCGGCCTGTGCTCCGCCGCCCTCAGCGCCCTGGTGGGGATTCCCCTGGGCCTTCTGGCAGGCTACCGCCGGGGGGCCTGGGAGTTCTGCCTCATGCGGCTGGCCGACGTGTTTCAGAGCTTCCCCAGCATTGTGCTGGTGCTCTGCCTGGTGTCCCTGGTGGGGCCGTCCGCCCTCAATCTGGTGCTGGTGCTGGGCCTGCTGGGTTGGACGGGCATCGCCCGGCTGGTGTACGGCAATACCCTCTCGGTCCGGGAGAAGGAGTACGTGCTGGCAGCCCGCGCCCTGGGGGGGCGGACGGGGCGGATTCTGCGGAGCAATGTGCTGCCCAACGTGATCGCGCCGGTGTGGTGCGCCCTCCCCCTGCGGGCGGGGCGGGCCATCCTCTCCGAATCCAGCCTGAGCTTTCTGGGGGTGGGTATCCGCACGCCCCAGGCGTCCTGGGGCAACCTGATCCAGTACGCCGCCAGCCTGCCTGTCCTCACCGGGCGGCCGTGGGTGTGGGTGCCGCCGGGGCTGTGCATCATCCTGACCGTGCTGTGCCTTCAGGGCATTGGCGACGGTCTGCGGGACGCGCTGGACCCCAGATATGGCGGACACAGGGGGAAATAGCAGGATTTTCTTTTCAACACGGCCTGTTTTGTGCTATAATCAATTCAACAGAACGAAGCGGCCCCGGTCATTCGGACTGGGGCCGCCTGTTTTATTTGTGAGAGGGGGCTTTCATGGAATCAATTCTGTTACTTTGTGCGGTGGTCATTGTCATCTGCATCGTCGCCAGCCGCCTGTCTCAGCGCCTGGGTGTGCCCGCCCTGCTGCTGTTTCTGGCGTTGGGAATGTTATTCGGCTCGGATGGGCTGTTCCGCATCCCGTTTGATAACTTTGAGGCGGCGGAGCGTATCTGCTCCGTAGCGCTGATTTTCATCATGTTCTACGGTGGTTTCGGTACCCGCTGGGAGGCGGCCCGGCCGGCGGCGGCCCGGGCGGTGGTGCTGTCCACCCTGGGCGTGGCGGTCACTGCGCTGCTCACAGCGCTGTTCTGCCACTTCGCACTGGGTTTTTCTGTTCTGGAGAGCTTTCTGACCGGGGCGGTCATCAGCTCCACGGACGCCGCGTCGGTGTTTTCCATCCTCCGCTCCAAGAAGCTGGGCCTGAGGAACCACACCGCCTCCCTGCTGGAGGTGGAGAGCGGCAGCAACGACCCGGCCTCCTATATGCTGACGGTGATCGCCCTCTCCCTGATGGGGGTGGGCGGCGGCGGGGCAATCCCGTGGATGATTTTTGCGCAGGTTGTCTTTGGACTGGGCCTTGGGGCGGCGGTGGCGGGGCTGTCCATTCTGGTGCTCCGCAGGCTCACGCTCTCCGATGGGCTGGATACTATTTTCGTGGTGGCTGCGGCCCTGCTCTCCTTTGCCCTGCCCGCCGTGGTGGGGGGGAACGGCTACCTGGGGGCCTATCTGGCGGGCATCCTGATCGGAAACGCCAAAATTCCCCATAAGGCGGCCCTGGTCCACTTTTTCGACGGACTTACGGGCCTGGCGCAGATTTTGATCTTTTTCCTGCTTGGGCTGCTCTCCTTCCCACGGCAGCTCCCGGCGGTTTTTCTCCCGGCTTTGGCCATTATGGTGTTTCTCACCTTTGTGGCCCGGCCCGCTGCGGTCTTCCTGCTGCTGGCCCCCTTCCGCTGCGGGGTACGGCAGTGTCTGCTGGTGTCCTGGGCGGGGCTGCGGGGCGCGGCATCTATCGTGTTTGCCATCATGGCAGTGGCCAGCGGGGCCGCCATCGGCTACGACCTCTTTCACATCGTGTTCTGCATTGCCCTGCTCTCGGTGGCGGTGCAGGGTTCACTACTGCCTCTGGCGGCGCGGAAGCTGGACATGGTGGACAGTGCTGAGAGCGTCAGCCGTACCTTCAACGACTACCAGGACCAGCGGCAGCTCCACCTGACCCGCTTCCCTATCGGCGCGGGCCACCCATGGGTGGGGCGGACCATCGGGGAGTGTGAGCTGCCCGCCGACGCGCTGGTGGTGATGCTCCGGCGGGGCAGCGAGAATGTGATTCCAAACGGAGATACCGCAATCCAGGCAGGGGATCTTATGGTGCTCAGCACGCCGCTCTATGAGGACGATGACGGGGTCAGCCTGCGGGAGGTGCCTGTGGCGGAGCACGGGGACTGGATTGGGAGGCCGATCAAGGAACTGGGTATCCCGGCGGAGGTACTCATCGTCCTGGTGCGCCGTGCCGACGGCACCACTGTAGTGCCCAAGGGCGGGACGGTTCTTCAGCAGGGGGATATGCTGGTGGTCAACGAGTGGGAGGAAACCTAACATAAGAGAAGCAAGAGGTGTCGAGCAATGGAGACGTTGGATCTGTCGCGGCGCGGGGTGCTGCTGAATGACGAACAGTTGGGGCCCTATCCACTGGAAAAGCTCAAGCGGGTGGAGCGCCTGACCGTGGATATCGTGGAGGATTCACCCCGGGTGGATGAGAAGGAGATGGCATTCGCCAAGTGCCGCCTGGGGGGCTTCGGGGATGTACTTAAGAAGAGGATGGAGGATTTTACGGTTCGCGTGCCCATTGGGGCGTCCTATTACCACTTTCAGAAGTACCTTAACGACTACCCGGAAAACGAGGTCGCGCCGGAGAAAGCGCCCCTGCCAGAGGATACGCGTATCGTGACACGGCACATTAAAAAGATGGCCTATTTCACTGGGGCGGAGATGGTGGGAGTGTGCGAGGTGCCCCGGGATGTGTATTACGCCACCAAGGTGGACGGCACGCCGGTGGAGCGGGTTTACCGATACGCGGTGGTGTTTCTGGTACGCACCCAGCTGCCCACCATTGCGGCCTCCCACGGGGACGAGTGGCTGGATGACACCGTTGCCTATCAGGCATATCAGCGGCTGGCCTGCATGTCCAACACCTTGGTCGACTATATCCGCCGCCTGGGCTGGCCAGCCCGCAGCGACGCCTTCAACAACTACGTGACCATCATGCCCCGGCTGGTGGCCCTGGCCGGGCTGGGGGAGTTTTCCCGGCTGGGTATCGTGGTCAACCCCTTACTACTGTTCCGTATGCAAAATCTGTGCCGAGCAGTGCCCCATGCACGCCATCTCCACTGGGGAACAGGAGGAGTACCGCGGCTACATGCTCTGGCGGACCGACGAGCGCAGGTGTGTGGCCCACGGGGCGGCCAACCCCCACGGCTGTACCTGCGGCCGCTGCGCCAAGGTGTGCCCCTTCACCCGGCCGGACTGCGGGCCGGAGTGCTTCCAGGACTGGGACGGGGATCTGTCCGTGCTCTACCGCTCGGTAGAGGCCCGGCGGAAGTTCCTAGCCAGCCACGGCTATGTGGAGCCGGAGGAGGAGCATGGAAAGTGGTGGCTGCCCCATGTGGTCCGGGATGGAAAAATTCAGTACGGCGGCGATTTCGACTACGAGGTGCAGAGGCGCCACATGGAACGGACCAGATAGGCGGCATGGCCGGAACAGAGGAGGCGGACAACGGTGGCAAGAACCATTGATCTGGAGGAACGGAAACAATTTCGCGTGCTGCTCAACCCGGTACGCCAGGATATCATTCACCTGCTGCGGCGGGCGGGACGGCCCATGACGGCCAACACCGTGGCGGAGAAAATGCTGCTCTCACCCAGCGCGGCCCAGAGCCACCTGAACAAGCTGGAGGAGCTGGGCGTGGTAGAGCTGGGAGTATATACGGCGCCGGACGGCCGGCAGGCGACCTATTACCGGCTGGCCGATGTGGAGATCCGGCTCTGCCTGGGCCGGAAGGACGGCTTTCAGGGGGAGCGGGAGGCGCTGGCCGCCCAACTGGTGGACGGCACCTTCCGGGGCGTGCTGCACGCCGCCAGCCAGTGCGGCGAGCCGGAACAGCAGGAGGATCTCCAGTTCCTGTTCGGCGCGCTCCATCTCAAACCGGAGGAGCGGGCGGAGCTGCTGGGACTGATTGACGGCTACCTCCGCACCCACAGCGTGCCTGAGGGGGGCGTGGAGCACTGGGAGTATGTGCTCATGGCCTACCGGGCGGACGAGGAATAGAAAAAGGAGGCCTGCGGCTTTACCGCAGGCCTCCTTTGTATGTTTAAAAGTGTTGCGCCCCTTTGCGGTATTCGATGTGGAGCTGTCCCCGGCCCAGGGGGATGTCCAGAGCGGAGGGCCGGGGGGCCGGGGCGCTGGAGGCCCAGGCGGTGTCCCGCAGCAGGGCGTCCATACGGAATACAGATAGGAGCACCCCCGCCAGGGCGGCGTCCACCAACAGGAAGAAGACGCCGTAGGACAGGAAGGGGAGGGAGAGCACGCCCAGCGGCCACCAGCCCAGGTTATAGAGCCAGTAGATGGCCGCCTGGAGGAACAGGGGAAGGAAGGCCGACAGGGCGAGGAGCTTGCCCGTGCGGCTGTGGAGGGCGCGGATGCGCCGGAGCAGCAGGGCGGCAAAGAGGACGATCAGCCCGGCGGCGGCCCAGAACACCCACCGGCCCAGGCCCTGGGCGGTCTCCGCCAGCAGGAGCTCCGGGGAGGAGCCTACAAAAAGGGAGGGCAATTCCCCCATGCGCAGTCGCTCGTAAAACAGGTCGGGCCCCAGGAAAGCGCCTATGCGCCAAGCAGCGTACTCCAGGTGCCGCAGGAAGAGCAGGGGGAGGATAGTCAGAGCGGGCCCCAGGGCGGCCAGCAGATTCCACCGCCGCTTTCCCCGGAACCAGCCCAGCCCCACGGCCGCCAGGAGTACCAGCAGCATACTGGCCAGGGTAACCAAATAGCCGGTACTGCTGATAGCGACAAAGGCCCAGATAGGGAGTGGAAGCGCGAGCCCGCCGCAGAGGAGAACCGCCCGTGTGCCGCGCCCCCGCAGGGAGACCACAAGGGCGGCGTAGGGGACGGGGAGGAGCAGGGTGGGGTAGAGCATGAGCTTGTAGCTCAAGAAGGGCCAGCCAAATGGCAGACCCCACAGGGGGGCCAGAGAGAAAAGGAGCAGCGCCGCCGCCGGCACCCATTTCCGCCGCAGAAGGAGGGTGTAGTCGGAAAACCAGAGTCCGGTCAAAACCCCGGCGGCCAGCAGCAGGCCCAAAACCTGCCGCCGGAAGTAGAAGACGTCCTTGGCGTCCCCCATGAGCCCGGCGGCGAAGAGCTGGAGCAGCACGCCCGCGGCAAAGAGGGCCGCCACAGTGACCGCCAGCCCCCGGCGGTTCTGGGGGCGGTGAAGGCGGTCCAGCTCCCGGCCCACCGCCTCCGGCTCTCCCATCTCGGCCACCGCGCCGGCCAGGGCCTCTTCCGGGCTCCGGCCCTCCGCCTCAGAGGCGGCGGCCTGATCGGCAATATGGTCGGACAGCTCCCGCAGGAGAACCCGCCGGGCCCGCCGCCAGCGGATCTGGCCGCCCACCGTCTCCAGATATTCGTTCACGCACTCACGCGCCACAGGGATTCCCTCCCTCCAGCACGCCGCGCACCGCGTCGGCGTAGGCGTACCAGCCCGCCTGCTGTTCAGCCAGGGCGGCCCGGCCGTCCCGGGTGATGGCGTAATAGCGCCGGGTGCGGCCATTGGCAACCCCGTCGCTGGAGGTTACCCAGCCCTGGGCCTCCAGGGAGTGGAGCAGGGGATAGAGGGTACCCGCCTTGAGGCGGAACACCTCGTTGGAGCGCGCCCGCAGGGCCTCGATCATCTCATAGCCGTACATGTCCCGGCCCTCCAGCAGGGCCAGCAGCAGCATGCCCATGCCGCCCGGAGCGGTGCGGTCATTTGCCATATTCCTCACCTCATAAATAGATTATCTATGTATAGTATAGATAGATTGTCTATCTATGTCAAGGAAATCTTCAATAGAGCTGGGATGGGCGTCCGGAGCCGCAGGCAAAAAGCAGCCCCCTCCGACCGGAGGGGGCTGTGCCACTGCTTCAGGAGAGGAGGTTGACCACCACCATCAATGCGCCCAGGATGGTGAGCACCACGCCGGTGACCCGGTTAAGGGCCTTGGCGGAAGCCCGGTTAGCAAAGACGGCGGCAATTCTGGCGCCCAGAAGCGTGACCACCACACACACCGTCAGGGCAAATACATCCAGCCCGCCGCCGATGGCCACGTGGGAGACCGCGCCGGTGAAAGCGGTGAAGGTCATGATGAACACACTGGTACCCACGGCGGTCTTGAGTTCATAGCCCAGCACTGAGGTGAGCACCAGAAGCATCATCATGCCGCCGCCAGCGCCGATAAAGCCGCAGATGAAGCCCACCACGCTGCCGCAGGCCAGGGACTCCGCGATGCGGCGCCCGCGGCTCTTATGGGCGGAGCTCTCCTTGGTGGTCATCACGGGACGCACAATGAATTTGATGCCCAACAGCAGGGTCATGAACACGGAGAAGCCGCCCATGGTGGCGTTGGGCACCAGGGAGGCGGCCCAGCTCCCGATCAGGGTGAATACCAGCACCGCCGCCAGCATGACCAGCCCATTGCGGATATCCAGATTCCTATTTTTGCCGTAGGTATAGGCCGAGGCCGCTGAGGCCAGCACGTCGGAGGCCAGAGAGATGGCCACCGCCTGATAGGCAGGAAAGCCCAGGAAGGTGATGAGCATGGGGGAGATGACGGCGGCGGCGGACAGGCCAGCCAGGCCGGTTCCGATGCCGGCCCCCAGGCCGGCGACGACGCAGACGATGAACTTGACGAGCATGACTTGGCCTCCTTTGTATACCTAATTTATTATAATGCGAAATATTATGTTGTCAAGAATTCCTTTACAGGCCGGCGTCCGCTGCCGTATAATGGGAGCAGCAAGGAAGTGAACCGACATGAAAACTGGAATCGTTCTGGAGGGCGGCGCGGTGCGCACCATTTTCTCCACCGGCGTCTGCGACGCCCTGCTGACGCGGGATCTGCTGCCGGATTATGTCATCGGCGTCTCAGCCGGGATTGCCTATGGCGTCAGCTATGTGTCCAAGCAGAGCCGCCGCAACCTGGACATTATGGTAAACTACATCAACGACAAGCGGTATATGGGCTTCGGCAACCTGCTCCGGCGGGACAACCGGGCCTATTTTGGCCTGGATTTCGTCTTTGGTACCATACCAAACGAGTTGATTCCCTTCGACTATGACACGTTTGCCGCTTATCCCGGCGAGGTGGAGGCGGTGGTCACTAACATGGACACTGGAAAGGCGGAGTATTTTCCGGTGGAGCGCCGGGATGACCGGTTTAAGCTATTGCAGGCCACCTGCGCCCTGCCGTTCCTCTTCCCTGTTTTCGATATCCAGGGTAAGCCGTGTATGGACGGCGGAGCGGCCGACGCTATCCCCTATGAGCGGGCGCTGGAGAGGGGGTGCGAGCGGGTGATCGTGGTGCTGACCCGGGAGCGGAGCTACGTCCGACGGCCGGAAAAGCTCCAGCCCCTCATCGACGCGGCCTACCGGAAGTACCCCAGGTTCTGCGATACCATGCGCCGCCGGGCGGACGCCTACAACACCTCCCGGGAGCGGCTGTTTCAGCTTGAGAGGGAGGGGCGGGCCCTCCTGTTCGCCCCCCACAGCACGGAGGGCTTTCACCGCACCGAAAAGGACGTGGAGAAGATTCGGGCGCTGTGGAAGGACGGCTATGACGAGGGCATGGAGCGGCTGGACGAGGTGCAGGCCTTCCTGAGCGGCTCCTGAGCTTACAAGAAGCGGCGGGCGGCGCATCTGCGCCGCCCGCTATGGATTTTCCAGCGCCGCCCGCTGGGCCAGGAGCAGCCCGATGGCGTCCCCCAGCATGGTGAAGAAGGCGCCGAGCACCGCTGCCTGGGCGTCGCTCTTCCCCGCGGTGAGCTGGATGGCGGCCAGTGCGGCGATGGCCAGCAGCGCCTCGCCGGACGGCCCGGAGCTCGCCTGCATCCCACCACCCCCTGGATCAGCATATGGGCGGCGAGGCCGCCCTGTGCGGGAAATGCGCAATATCATGCAAGAAACAGGCGGAGGGACGTGCTATACTGCTTTTATCTCAGACAGAGGAGTACCCTATGGAACAGGAATTGCGGCGCGTGTACTACGATCCGGAGCTGGGAGTGGAGGCATGTCTCTTTCAGGGCATCGACCAGGGGTTTCCGGAGCATTTTCACACCTATTATGTCATTGGAACCATGGATCGGGGGAGCCGGGAGGTGACCATCGCGGGGGAAACCCTCCGCCTTGCCCCCGGTGAGCTGGTATTCTTTCAGCCCGGCGAGCCCCACGCCTGCCGTCCGGTGGGGGAGGAGCGTCTGGACTGGCGGGGGCTCCACGTGCCGCAGGAGGTCATGGAGCGGGCCGCTGAAGCCGTCACCGGCCGCCAGTTTGCCCCCCATTTCACGCCTTCGGTGCTGCCCGGGAGCGAACTGACCAGTCTGTTCCGGGAGGTGTGGGAGCTGGTAGCGGGGGAGCAGGGGGAGCTCCGCCGGGAGGAGGCCTTTCTCCTGCTGGTGGGCCGCCTGCTGGAGCGCTGCGGCGGCTGTCCCCGGCCGCCGGAGGAGGTGCGGCCCGAGGTGCGGGCGGTGTGTGACTATCTGGAGGCCCACTGCGACCGGCGCATCACGCTGGAGCAGCTCTCCACCCTGGCGGGGCTGAGCAAGTACCACCTTCTGCGCTGCTTCACCCGCCAGAAGGGGATCACCCCCTACCGCTATCTGGAAACGGTGCGGGTGAACCGGGCCAGGGCCCTGCTGGAGCAGGGGGCCACCCCGTTGGACGCGGCCCTGCGGGCGGGCTTTGCCGACTTTATCTCCACGAAGGTGCTCCTGACCGGCCTGCGGCCCGTGGAGGTGCTGTTCCTCCGCTTCGCCCTGGGCTTTGCGGCCCTCTGCCTGCTGTACCCCCGGCGGCTCCGGCTGGCCGGGCGGCGGCAGGAGCTGTGGTTCGCGGCGGCGGGCCTGTGCGGCGTCACCCTCTATTTCCTGCTGGAGAACATCGCCCTGACCTGCACGCTGGCCTCCAATGTGGGGGTGCTGGTGTCCGTCAGTCCGATGCTGACCGCCCTGCTCTCCCACTTCCTCCTGCGGCGGGAGCGGCTGCGCCCCCTCTTTTTCGCGGGGCTGGCCGTGGCCCTGGCTGGGGTGGCGATGGTGTCGTATAACGGCGCCGCCGTGCTGGAGCTGAACCCCAGAGGCGATCTCCTGGCCCTGCTGGCGGCCGCCGCCTGGTCAGCCTACTCCCTGCTGACCCGCAAGCTCTCCGCCTTCGGCTACCCGGTGGTGCAGACCACCCGCCGTACCTTTGCCTGGGGCCTGCTGTTCCTGCTGCCCGTCCTGCCGGTGCTGGGCTTCCGGCCCGGGCTCGGGACTCTGACGGAGCCGGTTTACCTGCTCAACCTGCTCTATCTGGGGCTGGGGGCCTCCGCCCTGTGCTTTGTCACCTGGGGCTTTGCCGTGGGGCGGCTGGGGGCGGTCAGAACCAGCGCCTACATCTACCTGGTGCCGGTGGTGACTCTGGTCACCTCCGCGCTGGTGCTGGGTGAGCCGGTGACGCCCCTCTCGCTGGGGGGCGCGGCGCTGACGGTGGCCGGACTGGCGCTGTCGGAGTGGGAGCCGCGAAAGGAGGGGCGTAAGGGCGGAGCTGAGTGAGTTCAAGTGCGCCCTGGTACCGGACGAGTGGCTTCTGCCCGCGGGGAACAGGGGCGCTGTTATGGCGTCGACCCTGGGTGGGCCCCCAAAGCGGATCAACCGTCCCGCTGGCAGCCTGCCCCTGTTCCAATAAGACGAAAAGAGGATTCCGCCGGGCGGAATCCTCTTTTTTATGTGCGGCTCAGCCGGCGCTCCAGGTGGGCCAGGAAGGCGGCGGGCTCCCGGTTGAGCACCAGCTCCTCGGGAAAGTCCAGCTCGTCCAGCAGGGCCTGGGCATATTGATGGCCGCCCACGGCGGAGACAAAGTGGGCATCGCTGCCCACCACCACCGGTACGCCCTCCCGCCGGCAGTGCTTCAGCATCTCCGTCACGTTGGCGGTGGAGTTTACCCGGGAACAGGCGGGGGAGAGGGAGGTGTTGTTGACCTCCAGAAGCACGCCGCGCTCCCCGGTGGCCCGCACCAGCGCCGGATAGTCCAGGGGATAGCGGCCGTCGTCCGGGTGTCCCAGGATACAGATCTTGGGGCAGTTGTCCATGGCGCGGACCATGGCCGCTGTATTCTCCTCCGGTCCGCCGCCCTGGGGCATGCACCAGATATGCTGGCTGGCGATGGCCATGTCCAGATTGTTCAGCAGCTTGGGGGAGAGATCCACCGTGCCGTCAAAGTCCATCACGTTGAGCTCCGCGCCCATCATGACCCGTACGCCGTAGATCTCCCGGTCGATGACCCGGAAGTTGAGAAAGTAGTCCTTGTGGGTGGTTAGCTCCATGCCGGGGGCGTGGTCGGTGATGCAGATGAGCTCCAGCCCCCGGTCGGCCGCCGCCCGCACCATCTCCAGCAGGGTGCAGTAGGCGTGCCCGCTGGCCAAGGTATGGGTGTGGCTGTCCAGTCGAAATTCCATACGTTCACTCCTTTTTTCCCATCTATCATACCCAAAATGATGGAAAAAGGCAAGGGGCCGGACAGAAGCCTGGCCCCTTGCGCGTCAGATACCGTTTCCACCGTTCCACTTCCAGTCCCGGATTTCGGGCATGTCCTGGCCGTGGGCGGTGATATACTCCTTGTGCTCCACCAGCTTGTCCTTCATGAGTTGAATGAGGAAGGCCCCCCGGTTGCCCAATTGGGGCAGCCGCTTTACCGTGTCGATGACCAGATTGAAGCGGTCAATGCGGTTGAGCACCCGCATGTCGAAGGGGGTGGTGATGGTGCCCTCCTCCCGGTAGCCCAGTACGTGGATGTTCTTGTTGTGCCGGCGGTAGGTCAGCTCGTGCACCAGGGAGGGGTAGCCGTGGAAGGCGAAGATGATGGGCTTGTCCCGGGTAAAGATCACGTCGTAATCCTCGTCGGTGAGCCCGTGGGGGTGGGCGGTGTGGGGCTGGAGCTTCATCAGATCCACCACATTCACCACCCGCAGCCGCACCTCGGGCAGGTGGCGGCGCAGGATGGTCACCGCTGCCAGGGTCTCCAGCGTGGGGGTGTCGCCGCAGCAGGCCAGCACCGCGTCGGGCTCCGCCCCCTGGTCATTGGAGGCCCACTGCCAGATGCCGATGCCGTGGGTACAGTGCTTGATGGCCTCGTCCATGGTGAGCCACTGGGGCCGGGGGTGCTTGGAGGCCACCATCACATTGACGTAATTCCGGCTTTTGATACAGTGGTCAAAGACGGAGAGCAGGCAGTTGGCGTCAGGGGGCAGGTAGAGCCGCACCACGTCCGCCTTCTTGTTGGCCACATGGTCCAGGAAGCCGGGGTCCTGGTGGGTGAAGCCGTTGTGATCCTGCTGCCACACGTTGGAGGACAGCACGTAGTTCATGGAGGCGATGTCCTGCCGCCAGGGGAGCTGCCGGGCCACCTTGAGCCATTTGGCGTGCTGGCTCACCATGGAGTCCACGATGCGGATGAAAGCCTCGTAGCTGTTGAGAAAGCCGTGCCGCCCGGTGAGCAGGTATCCCTCCAGCCAGCCCTGGCACATGTGCTCGGAGAGCATGCTGTCCATAATGCGCCCGTCGGCGGACAACCCCTCGTCGGTGGAGCGTAGCTCGGCGTTCCAGCGGCGGTCGCTGGCTTCAAAGGCGGCGGTGAGCTTGTTGCTCAGGGCCTCGTCGGGGGCGAAGATGCGGAAGTTGCGGGCCTTCTGGTTGAGCTTGAGCACGTCCCGGACATACTTGCCCAGCTCCGCCATGTCCTCCGCCACCGCCTCGCCGGGGGCGGGCACCTCCACCGCGTAGCGGGTGAAGGAGGGGGTGCGCAGATCCCGCAGAAGCATGCCGCCGTTGGCGTGGGGGTTGGCGCCCATGCGGCGCTCCCCCTGGGGGGCCACGGCCCGAAGGGCAGGCACCGGCGCGCCCTCGGCATCAAAGAGCTCCTCCGGCCGGTAGCTGCGCAGCCAGCGCTCCAATACCTCCAGGTGCTCCGGATGGGCGGCGTCCACCGCCACCGGAAGCTGGTGAGCGCGGAAGGTGCCCTCGGTGGGCGCGCCGTCCACCTCCTTCGGACAGGTCCAGCCCTTGGGAGAGCGGAACACGAGCATGGGCCAGCGGGGGCGGGCGGTCTCGCCGAACTCCCGGGCCCCCTGCTGAATGCGCTGAATCTCCCGCACCGCCCAGTCCAGGGCCGCGGCCATCTTCTGGTGCATCTGGGCGGGCTCGTCCCCCTCCACAAAGCGGGGGGTCCAGCCGCAGCCCTTGAAGAAGTCCTCCACCTCCTCTGATGTGATGCGGGAGAACAGGGTGGGGGAGGAAATCTTGTAGCCGTTGAGGTGGAGGATGGGGAGCACCGCCCCGTCGGTGACGGGGTTGAGGAACTTGTTGGAATGCCAGGCAGTGGCCAGCGGGCCGGTCTCCGCCTCCCCGTCACCCACTACGCAGGCGGCGATCAGGGTCGGGTTGTCCATCACCGCGCCAAAGGCGTGGGCCAGGGAGTAGCCCAGCTCGCCCCCCTCGTTGATGGAGCCGGGGGTCTCGGGGGCGCAGTGGCTGCCGATGCCGCCGGGGAAGGAGAACTGGCGGAACAGGCGGCGCATACCCTCCTCGTCCTGGCTCACGTTGGGGTAAAACTCGCTGTAGGTTCCCTCCAGATAGGTCTGGGCCACCACCGCGTTGCCGCCGTGGCCGGGGCCGGAGACATAGATCATGTTCAGCTCATGGCGTGTGATTACCCGGTTCAGGTGGGTGTAGATAAAGTTTTGGCCCGGCACCGTACCCCAGTGGCCCACCAAGGTGCGCTTGAGGTGCTCGGGGCGCAGAGGCTCCCGCAGCAGCGGGTTGTCCAGCAGGTAGAGCTGTCCGGCCGCCAGGTAGTTGGCGGCGCGCCAGTAGGCGTCCAGCTTGCGGAGCATGTCGGGGGTCAAAGGGCCCTTTTTGGACATGCGGGTGGAGGTTTTAACGATCACCTTCGTCTTTTCCTTGGGGGCTTTTGCCAATCGAATGACCTCCTTGTGTCGGCTTTTGTACTGCTTATTATAACCGATGGGACTATACTGTCAATAGAGTGGGGTCAAAATCCCTCTTAAAAGAAAAAACCGGGCCGGAAGCAGCGGCTTCCGGCCCAGTGGGGAGGGGGCATTTATTCCTCCATACCGGCCAGCCGGCCCCGTGCGGTGCGGCGGTAGAGCAGCAGGGCGGTGAGACAGGCGGCCCCCTCGGACAGGAGGAAGGCCAGCCACACCAGAGAGGGCCGGAGCGCGCCCAGCAGCAGGGCCAGCGGGAAAAGGAGCACAAGCTGGCGCAGCAGGGAAACCACCAGGCTGGAATTGGCCGCCCCCAGGGCCTGGAGGGCGGCACAGAGGATCACCGACACCCCAGCGCATACGAAGGAGAGGGCAATGAGGCGCAGGGCGGAGATACCCTCGGCCAGCACGGCGGCATCTGCGTCGAACAGACGGAGGAGAGGGCCGGGGATGGCCAGAAAAACCACGGTGCCCACGGCCATGATGGCGGCGGAGAGCACCAGGGCGAAATGGATGACCCCAGTGATGCGGCTGCGCTGCCGGGCGCCGTAGTTGAAGCTGACAATGGGGATGAGGGCGTTGTTCAGGCCGTTGACCGGCATGAAGAGGAAGGACTGAAGCTTGAAATAGGCCCCCAGAATGAACACGCCGGAGGCGGTGAACAGTGGGAGGATCAGATTCATGCCCAGGTTCATCACCGTGGCCAGGGCCTGCACCAGGATGGCGGGGACGCCCACACGAAACATGGTGCGGATGATGGCGCTGTCCGGGCGGAAGCCCCGGAAGGAGAGGCGCACGATGGAGCTGCGCCGCACCATACACAGCCCCACCACCATGCCCACCACCTGGCCCAGCACGGTGGCCAGGGCAGCGCCAGCCACCTCCATCCGGGGGAAGGGGCCGATGCCGAAGATGAGCAAGGGATCCAGGATGAGGTTGATTACCGCGCCGATGCCCTGGATGACCATAGGGCCCACAGTGTTGCCGGTTGCCTGAAGGGTGCGCTCTCCGGCAAACTGCATGCAGATGCCGACGGAGGCCCCGGTGACGATGGAGAGGTATTGGATGCCGTAGTCGATCACCTGGGGCTGCCCGGGGGCGAAGAGCTCCATAAAGACAGGAGCCAGGCCCACCCCCAGGACCAGAAAGACCACCCAGCAGACCAGATAGACGAAGTAGCCGTTGGCCACTACCCGGTTGGCCTCGTCGGGCCGGTCCTCCCCCAGCCGGCGGGCCAGCAAGGCGTTGAAGCCCACGCCGGTGCCTACGCACACGGCGATCATCAGGGTCTGGATCGGGTAGACAAGCGCCAGGGCTACAAACCCGTCGGAGCTGAGCTGGGCCACGAACATGCTGTCCACCAGATTATAGAGGGCCTGGATCAGCATGGACAGCATCATGGGCCAGGCCATGTTCAGCAGCAGCCGGCGCACCGGCATGACCGCCATCTTGTTTTCCTGCAAAGCAATTCCTCCTGATCAAAAAAGACGGGTACCGAGGACGCGCCTCGATACCCGTCTGCCGCACGGCGTGGCAGCCCGTGCGGCTATAGCTGTTTGGTGTAGCGCAGATCCACGCAGGTCATGTCGTGAGGGAAGGGAATGTGCTCCTCCGTCCCGTCCCAGGCAAAGCCGTGCCGGGCGTAGAAGCGGCGGGCCCCCTCGTTCTCCCGCAGGACAAAGACGTAGCAGTTGAGGTAGCCGTTGGCCCGGAGGCGGCGCAGCGCCTCCTCCATCAGCACAGAGCCGTAGCCCCGGCCGGTGCAGGCGGGGTCGGTGTAGAAGGAGATGATCTCCCCCCAGCCCCGGTAGGCATCCCCGTGGATCACCAGCCCCTCGCTCTGGCGGGGACTGGGCCCCAGCCGCACCGGTCCGTAGGTGCAGCAGCAGACGGGAGTATCCCCGTCGCAGAGCAACAGGCCCCGGCACCGCCCGGTGGCGTAGTCCTCCCGGAAAAAGGGAATCCAGTGATCCTCGGTGATCACGTCCCTCAGGTAGTCGTCGGGCACGTGGCCGGGGTAAGCGGCGTGCCAGCCCCGGGCGTGAATGCGGCTCATGGCCGCAAAGTGCTCTTCCGTGCAGGCGTCTATGATGCGCAGTGAATTCATAAGCAGACCTCGTTTAGCGAGTGGATGAGCCGCCCGCGCCGGGTGGCGCGTACAAGCGTTTTGCCGGAGGCAAAACCTTGATGCCGGGCGAATTCAGTTCGCCCGCGCAGATAAAAAATCGGGGCCCCCGCCCGGCGGAAGCCGGGTGGGGAACTGCGGCTCATGGCCGCGAAGTGCTCTTCCGTGCAGGCGTCCACAAAGGAGAGGGCCTTACACATGAGCGGCCTCCCCAGCCTCCCGGCGCTCCGCCTCCTGCTTGGCCAGGCCCCGGGCGTTGGCCAGCATCAGCTTGATGCGGTTCTCCTGGTTGATCTTGGTGGCCCCGGGATCGTAGTCGATGGCCACGATGTTGGAGAAGGGATAGTCGTCCTTGAGCTTGCGGATCATGCCCTTGCCAACGATGTGGTTGGGCAGGCAGCCGAAGGGCTGTGTGCAGACGATGTTGGGGGTGCCGGAGTGGATGAGCTCCAACATCTCGGCGGTGAGCAGCCAGCCCTCGCCCATCTTGTTGCCCTCACCCAGATAGCCCTGGATCAGGCGGCGGAGATCCTCAAAGGTGCCGGGAGCGCGGAAGCCGCCCTTCTTCATGGCGGCGATCATGGCCCGCTGGCACTTCTCCACGTAGCCCTTGAGCACTTGGCACACCTTTTTCTTCACCCACTTGCCGCCGTAGATGTTCACGTCCACCTCGCGGTTGTAGATCTTGAAGATGATGAAGTCGGTCAGGCCGGGGACCACCGGCTCGGCCCCCTCGGACAGGAGAAACTCCTCCAGATTGTTGTTGCCCAGGGGGGAGTACTTGATGTAGATCTCGCCCACCACGCCGACCCTTACCTTGGGCTCCCCGGCCACGGGGATGGCCTTGAAAGCGGCCACAATGCGGTCAAAGTTGGCCACCATGCTTTGGAAAGAGAGGCCCTTGCCCTGGTTCATGGCCTCCAGAAGCTGGGTCTCCACCGCCTCAATGGTTTCGTCAGTCTGGCCCCGGCTGACCTCGTAGGGGCGGACCTGGTTGGCGGTCTGTACGATGATGTCGCCGTACATCATGGCGAACACCGCCTTGCGCAGGGTGTTGAGCCCCAACTTGAAGCCGGGGTTGGGCTCCAGGCCCGACAGGTTGACCGAGATGACGGGGATATAGCTCAGACCCGCCTTCTCCAGCGCTTTGCGCAGCAGATGGATGTAGTTGGAGGCCCGGCATCCGCCGCCGGTCTGGGTGATGAGCAGCGCCACCTTATGCATGTCGTACTTGCCGCTCTTCACCGCGTCGATGAGCTGGCCGATGACCAGCAGGGCGGGGTAACAGGTGTCGTTGTGGACGTACTTGAGCCCCTCATCCACGATGCCCCGGTGGTTGGTGGTGAGCATCTCCACGTGGAAGCCCTCGGTCTCCAGAATCCGGGCCATCAGGCCGAAGTGCACCGGGAGCATGGTGGGGAAGAGGATGGTGTACTCCTCCTTCATCTCCTTGGTGAACAGCAGCCGTCCGTTTTCGTCGTATACTAATTCTGCCATAACGGGTATTCCTTTCGCTTGCAATGGGAGCGCCGCGCGCTCAAAGGGGGGTGGCCCCCACCGACTCCCGAGCCGGCGGCGAGCTGGCCGTCAATGACGGCATCAAACTCCTGTTGTGCTATAAAAAGTCGGGATGGTCAGCCCCGGGCATCCTGCGCCTGGCGGGCCTCCATGGCGGCCATCAGGGAGCGGATGCGGATCTTGACCGCCCCCAGATTGCTGATGTCGTCGATTTTGAGCTGGGTGTAGAGCTTTCCGCCCTTTTCAAGAATGTCCCGCAGCTCGTCGGTGGTGATGGCGTCGGTGCCGCAGCCGAAGGAGACCAGCTGCACCACCTGCATGTCGGGCTGGGTGCATACATAGCGTGCGGCGTTATACATACGGCTCTGGAAGGTCCACTGGTTGAGCACCTTCCGGGGGGCATAGCCCTCCAGATAGCTCAGAGCGTCCTCGGTGACCAGCACGAAACCGAAAGAGGTGATCAGATCGTTGATGCCGTGGTTGATCTCCGGATCGATGTGGTAGGGCCGGCCGCAGGCCACGAGGATGGGCATGTGGTGGTCCCGGGCGTGGCGGATGTACTTCATGCCGGTCTCCCGCACGTCGTGGACATAGGCGTCGTAGGCCGCGTAGGCCGCCTTGGCCGCCGCTGCGGTCTCCCGCCTGGGAATGCTGAAATGCTCCTCCATGAGCTGGGCGATGCGCTTTTCAAAGTCCTTGTGCCGCCACAGGCCCACATAGGGGTTGAGGAATTTGGTCTGCTTGAGCAGGGGAACGTTGGCGGCCAGCAGCTCAGGGTAGTAGGCCACCACCGGGCAGTTGTAGTGGTTGTCGCCGATGCCCTCGTCGTTGTTGTAGGACATGCAGGGGTACCAGATGGCGTCCACGCCCTCCTCCACCAGGGCCTCCACATGGCCGTGGAGCAGCTTTGCGGGGTAGCACACGGTGTCGGACGGGATGGTGTGCTGGCCCTTGAGGTAGAGCTTGCGGGAGGACTCGGGGGAGAGCACCACCTCGAAGTTGAGGCGGGTAAAGAACTCGAACCAGAAGGGCAGGTTTTCATACATGTTCAGCCCGAAGGGGATGCCCATGCGGCCCCGGACGCCGGAGCCGTTCCCCTTGCCCTGGAGGGCGCGGAGCTTCTTGTACTTGTAGGTCATCAGATCGGGGTTCTCCACCTTTGCCTTGCCCAGGGGGCGGGAGCAGCGGTTGCCCGAGATGAAGCGCCGCCCGCCGTCAAAGGTGTTGACGGTGAGGGAGCAGTGGTTGGTGCACAGGTTGCAGGTGGTGGGCTTGGCGGTGTGGGAGAAGGACTGTAGAGCCTCCTCGCTCAGCAGCGCGCTCTTCTCCAGGTGCAGATCCCTGGCATAGAGGGCCGCGCCGAAGGCGCCCATGATGCCCGAGATGGTGGGCCGGGTGACGTTGCGGCCCAGCTCCTGCTCGAAGGCCCGGAGCACCGCGTCGTTGTGGAAGGTGCCGCCCTGCACCACGATGTGCTGGCCCAGATCGTCGGCGTTGGCGGCCCGGATGACCTTGTAGACCGCGTTCTTGACAATGGAGATGGACAATCCCGCGGAGATGTCCTCCACGCTGGCGCCGTCCTTCTGGGCCTGCTTGACGCTGGAGTTCATGAATACGGTGCAGCGGGAGCCCAGGTTGACCGGGTGCCTGGCCAGCAGGCCCAGCTTGGCAAAGTCGGCGATGGTGTAGCCCAGGGCCTTGGCAAAGGTCTCGATGAAGGAGCCGCAGCCGGAGGAGCAGGCCTCGTTGAGCATGATGGAGTCCACCGCGCCGTTGCGGATTTTGAAGCACTTCATGTCCTGGCCGCCGATGTCGATGATGAAGTCCACGTCGGGGTTGAAGTGGCGGGCGGCGCTGTAGTGGGCCACCGTCTCCACCAGCCCGGCGTCGCAGGAGAAGGCATTTTTGATGAGGTCCTCGCCGTAGCCGGTGACGGCCGCGCCCTTGATGGTGATGCGGCTGCCGCACAGCTTGTAGATCTCCCGGAGCTGCTCCAGCACGATGGCCACCGGGTTGCCCAGGTTGGAGTGGTAGTAGGTGTAGAGCAGTCCGCCATCGGCGGTGATCAGCGCGATTTTGGTGGTGGTGGAGCCGGCGTCAATGCCCAGCCAGGCGGCGCCGGTGTAGGTGTGTATGTCCACCTCGGGGGGGTGCATGGCGTTGTGACGGGCCAGGAAGGCGTCGTACTCCTCCTGGCTGTCAAAGAGGGGGGGCATGGTGTCCACCAGGCCCACGCTGTCCACGCTCTTCTCCAGCCGGTCCAGCACCTCGTCAAAGGAGCGCTCGCCGTAGTCGGAGGAGCACAGGGCCGCGCCCATGGCGGCGAAGCAGTCGCCGTCCTCGGGGAACACGGCGTGGTCGGCGTCCAGCTTCAGGGTCTCCACGAACCGCTGCCGCAGGCCCATGAGGAAGTGGAGGGGGCCGCCCAGGAAGACGATCTTGCCCTTGAGCTCCCGGCCCTGGGTGAGGCCGGCCACCGTCTGATCCACCACGGCCTGGAAGATAGAGGCCGCCACGTCCTCCTTCCGGCCGCCCTGGTTGAGGATGGGCTGGATGTCGCTCTTGGCAAAGACGCCGCAGCGGGAGGCGATGGGGTAGATCTTCTCGTGGCGCAGGCTCAGCTCGTCCAGCTCGTTCACCGTCACGTTCATGAGGGTGGCCATCTGGTCGATGAAGGCGCCGGTGCCGCCGGCGCAGGAGCCGTTCATCCGCTCCTCCAGCGCGCCGCCGAAAAAGATGATTTTGGCGTCCTCGCCGCCCAGTTCGATGACCGCGTCGGTGTCGGGTATGTACTGGTTGACGGCGGCGGCGGTGGCGTACACCTCCTGCACGAAGTCGATCTCCGCCGCCTTGGCCACGCCCAGGCCGGCCGAGCCGGTGATGACGATGCGCACCTGCCGGCCGGCGAGCCGGTCCGCCAGAGAGCGCAGAGTCTCGGCGGCCCGCTCCCGGGCCTTGGAGTAGTGCCGCTCATAGGAGCGGAACAGCAGTTTGTTTTGTTCGTCCAGCAGCACCACCTTGACAGTGGTGGAGCCAATATCAATGCCAATACGAAGGCTCATTCGATTCACCTTATATCCTTTATCAGAATTCGTACCGTACATAATATATCAAAATTTGATTTTTTACAACCCCAAAGCGGCGAAATACAGGATGTTCCGTAGTCGGAAGGAATCTCCGTCGGATTCTGAAATGCTGTTGACAAATAATATTATACAGAATATAATATTGGTGAAATGAAAGGAGGCGGCGTCATGACCTTTCCATTGGGTGCTCCCCTGTTGGATGCCTGCGTGCTGGCGGTGCTGGAGAAGGAGGACGCCTACGGCTACAGCCTGACCCAGCGGATGAAGGAGGTGGTGGAACTGTCCGAGTCCACCCTCTATCCGGTGCTGCGGCGCTTGCAGCAGAGCGGATGCCTGACGGTGTATGACAAGCCCTTCCAGGGGCGCAACCGGAGGTACTACGCCATCACCCCGGCGGGGCGGGCCCTGCTGGCGGGGTACCGGAAGGAGTGGGCGCGCTATCGGGGGCAGATTGAGGAACTTTTGCTGGACGAAAAGGAGGAGCGGCATGAATAAGGCGGAATTCCTGGCGGGCCTGCGGGACGCGCTGGCGGGAAAGCTCCCGTCCGGGGAGCTGGAGGACGTGCTGTCCTATTATGAGGAGTATTTCGCCGACGCGGGTGAGGAGCATGAGGCGGAGGCGGCCGAGGGGCTGGGGTCCCCCGCCTCCGTGGCGGCCCAGGTGCTGGAGGGGCGGACGGGGCAGGCGCCCTCCGCAGCGTCCGCCGAAAGGCGGCCGAGGCGGCTTTGGCCCGTCGTACTCGGCATCTGCGCCGCCGCGCTTCTGCTCCTGGGCGTGGGCATCAGGCTGGTATTCCTGGCCCAACGGATGCCCGACGCACCGGCGGCAGGGGAACGGCAGCCGGTTGCGGCAGGACAGGAGCCTGCGGTGGTGGAGCAGGACCCGGTTTCCACACCGCCGGAAAACAAGTTGGAGCTGGAGCCCTTTACCGCCTTAGACATCGATGTGGGCATTGGTGATATCCGCATGGAGGAGGGGGACGGCTGGTATCTGAGTCTGACCAGCGGTGGCCAAGACGGAGACGGCACACCTTACCGGCTGAACCACAGCCAGAGCGGTGACACGCTGGAGATCTGGAGCACACCGGAGAATATATCGGGTGACGGCAGCCCGAAGGGCGAGGTGGTGCTCACCGTCCCGGAGGGAACGGTGCTCAATCGGGCGGAGATCTCCATAGGTGTGGGCGCGCTGGACTGGAGCGGCTGCGCCGTGGAGGGCCTGCTGCGGGCCGAGAGCGGCGTGGGCGGGCTGGATGTGACGGCTCCGGTGGGGGAGGCCGAGCTGATCTCCGGCGTGGGCGACGTGGCCCTGAGAGCGGCGGGAAGCGGGGCGGACTACGCCTACCAGTTGACCACGGGCACCGGCGAACTTCAGGTGGACGGGGAGAAAGCGGGCCCCTTCTTCGCGTCCGGCGGCGCGGGGGACAGGGTACTGACTCTCTCCAGCGGCACGGGGGACGTGTGCCTGGACTTTACAGACGAATAGCCCTTTCATGGAATTTTAATGTTTTTTACGGTTGCGGATTAAGAAAAACGTGTTATGATCTCTCCAGACTCGAACGAGAGGACGGAGCATATGACACGAGAGGAGTATCTGGCCCAGTTGCGGGCCCTGCTCACGGGGCGGACGCCGCCCGACGAGCTGGAGCGCATTCTGGCCTACTACACGGAATACTTTGACGAGGCGGGCCCCCAGGGGGAGGGACGGGTGATCCGGGAACTGGGCACCCCGGCCGAGCTGGTGGGCCGCGTCCTGGGAGCACAGCGGAGCCGGACGGTTCCGGCGGAGCGGGATTGCCCGCCAGAGGGCGCCGCCCGGGAGCGGCACGGCCTGGGTACACTGTGGAAGGTGTTGCTGGCCATCTGCGCCGCCCCCATCGCCATCCCGCTGATCCTCGTGGTGGTGGCGATGGTATTGGGCCTTGTCGTCCTGATCCTCGCCCTGGTGGCCGGAGTGGCCGTGGGCGGGGTGGTGGCCATCGGGGCGGGGGTCTTTACCGCCTGCGCGGGCTTTTCAGTGCTGTTCAGCGCGGGCCTGCCCACCATGATGTTCTTCTGCGGCGTCGGCCTGCTGTCCAGCGGCGTGGGGCTGCTCCTCATCGCGGGCAGCTTCCTGCTGGCCGGGCTGTGCTTCCGCGGCATGGCGGCGCTGCTGGGCCGCTGGCTGAATCGAAGGGAGGTGCGGGCATGAACATGCCGGCAAAGGTATGCCTGGGGGCTGGTGCCTTCCTGGTCATGTCGGGGGGGTTGCTGGCCATCACGGGCTTTGCCATGGGGGCACAGACCCACCTGGACCTCGACTGGGGCAGGGCACATAAAAGCGAAACGCCGGTGGATACCGGCGCTCCCCATGTGGAGGAGGGGACGGCGCTGCCGGCCTTCTCCCGGCTGGACGTGGATGTGAGCATTGGGGACGTGACCGTGGAGTACGGCGGGGATTACGGAATTTCCCTGACCAGTTGGGGCGGAATTCAGTTGGAGTATGAGCTGGACGGGGATACCCTCAAGGTACGCAGCGGGTCGGGTGCCTGGGAGCTGTCTGACTGGGAGCACGAGGTCGCGGCGGTGATCACGCTGCCCGAGGGGGTTGCCCTGGAGTCGGCGGACATCCGCACCGCTCTGGGAGATGTGACGCTCACGGGGGTGACCGCCGGGACCCTGGCTGCGGGGAGTGAAATGGGGTCCCTGGCGCTCTATGGCGTGGAGGCGGCGGATGCCGCGCTCGCGGTTTCCATGGGCGATCTGACGGCGGAGGGCCTGACCACCCGCAGCTCTTGCACCGTGGAGAATGCTATGGGCGACGTCTATCTGGATGGGAATTTCCGGGGGAATACGGAGTGCACCCTGTCCATGGGGGATCTGGAGCTGTATACCGGAGAACCCATCGACGACTACGGCCTGGACATGCACCTGTCCATGGGAGAGCTGACCCTGAACGGCTCGGAACAGCGCCCGGTCATGACCAGCCCCGGCGGCCCTCATTCCTTGAAGGTGACCAGTGATATGGGGGATGTGCGGGTGGAATTCGGCGGATAGCGCTCTCTGTTTCAAAACGCGGCCCCGCCCTTGCGGCGGGGCCGCGTTTCTGCTATAGTAGAAAGAACGCGAAAGGAGGGAGTGGGGCAGAATGGAACCGCTGCAGCCGCATCAGAGCCGGTGGTACCGGCGCACCGATCCCCAGGGGCGGGCCTTGCTGGCCCTGCTGCTTCCCCTGGCCGGGGTCTACCTGTGCCAACTGGTCACCCTCCAGGAGCCGGCGGCGGCGTGGGCGTGGATGGGGAGCCACGCCGGTGCGGCGGGGTACACCTATCTGGTGCTGCTGCTGGCCCAGCTCCTGGTGACCACCCTGACCGACAGCCTGCTCTGCGGCCAGCTCCTCACCCTCCTGCCCTGCCTGCTGCTGTCCGTCGCCAGCCATCTGAAGCAGGCGGTCAACGGTGTCCCCCTGCTGGTCAGCGACCTGGCCATGGCGGGGCAGGCGGGGCAGGTGGCGGGTTTCCTCCGCCCCGGCATGGAGCTGGGGGAGGGCACCTGGGGGGGCATAGCCCTGGCGGCGCTTCTGTTCCTGGCGGCCTTTGTCTGGTCCCGCCCGGCCCGGCCCCTGGACGGCCGGCGGCGGCTGGGCGTGCTGGGACTTCTGGCCGCCCTGCTGGCCTGGGTGCTGCTGAGTCCGGCCTCCGCCGTGCTGCTGGCCGGGGAGGAGGGGGAGAGCCAGTCCATGCGCAACGACCGGCTGGGCCTTCTGGCCGGGCTTTACAGCGCCGCCCGGGAGAGCGCCATGGCCGAGCCGGACAGCTACAGCGAGGACGGCATGAACCGCATCCTGCTCCAGCTCCGGGCGGAGGCAGAGCAGTCGGCGGAGCCGGCGGTCAAGCCCAATGTGGTGCTGGTGGTGTCGGAGAGCTTCTTTGACCCCACCCGCCTGCCGGGCGTGTCCTTTTCCGCCGACCCGGTGCCCAACTTCCACACCCTGGCGGAGGCGTTCCCCAGCGGCGTCTTCCTGTCCAACACCTACGCCGGGGGTACCGGCAACGTGGAGATGGAACTGTTCACCGGCATCCCTTCCGCCTTCCTGGGGGCGGGGGAGTCCCTCACCGGCCTGGGCGATACGTCGGCCTACCGCCGTGTGCCTTCGCTGGCCCGGGTATTCGGGGCGGCGGGGTATGAGACCCTCTTTGTCCACTCCTACAACGACGAGCTCTATGACCGGGCACGCAATATCCCCGCCCTGGGCTTTGACCAGATCATTTATCAGGACGACTTCCTTGTGGACAAGACTTATGCCGGGGGCTATGTCTCCGACGACACCCTGGCCGACGAGCTGATTGCCCGCTTCGAGGCCAAGGGGGACGGCCCGGTGTTTCTCTACGGCCTGACCATGGAAAATCACCAGCCCTACTTCGGCGGCAAGTTTAACACCCCGGCGCCGGTGGCGGCGTCGGCGGACAACCTGAGCGGGGAGGAGGCGGGGGTGCTGGACGCTCTGGTTCACGGCCTGACCGACGCGGACGCCGCCCTGGGCAAGCTGACAGACTACTTCGCCCAGGCAGAGGAGCCCACTATCCTGGTCTTTCTGGGGGATCATCTGCCGGGACTGTCACTGGGCGGGGACGATACGCTCTATACCCGCCTCGGCTATGCGTCCTCGGCGGATACCGGAAGCTGGGACGCGGAGGAGCTCAAGCGGATGCACAGCACCGACTTCCTGGTGTGGAACAACTTTGGGGCGGAACTGGAGGCGCCGGCGGAGGTGAGCTGTACCGGCCTGGGGACGTATCTGCTGGGGTGGGCGGGGCTGCCCAAGCCCCTGTATTTCCAGTGGGTGTCCGCCGCTATGGAGGAGATGACCCTCTACCGGGAGCGGCTTTTCGTAGCCGCCGACGGCACCCCCTCCCACACGCCTCCAGAGAATTGCGAACCCCTGGTGGCGGCGTGGCGCAACATCGTTTATGACATGCTCTACGGGGAACAGTACATTACCGGCCAGCTCACCGAACAGACGGGGCTTTCATAAGATTTTAATCTCTCTTTCAGAACGGTTAAAGCTGGGGCTGCTATTCTTTGGACAGAATATGAGAGGGGGCAGAATCCATGAAAAAGCGGCTGCTTCCCTGTCTGGCCGTGCTGTTTCTGCTGCTGACGGCCTGCGGGGTGGGGCACATGGGGGTGCATGCCCTGGAGGATATCACCGATGCGGATATCGTGGCAAACGAGATGGGATATTCGGCGGTTCTCTGGCAGAGCTACAGCGATACCTTCTCCTGCGAGGCGAGCTGGGAGAGCTTCCGCGGGGTGGAGTACCTCTGGACCCTGCCGGGAAACGAAGCGCGGACGGTGCACGTGATCTATGCCGAGCAGGAGTGCGGCGACTACCGGGTGGTGCTGGTACTGCCCGACGACACTGTGGTGGAGCTGGAGGAGGGGGAGAACACGGTGGAGGTGCCGGAGGGGAGCACCTGGATGGCCGTGGCCGCCGCCGGGGGCGGTGGGGCCTTCACCGCCCAATGGGAATCATAAATACCCCTAAAAAAGCCGCCCGCCGCATAATCGCGGCCTATTCAATAAAGATGCTTGTACGAGACAAAACCAGCGGGTAAAACATCAAATAAGAGACAATAATAAATAAAAACAGGCGGTATCCCATGTAGTCCCATGGGATACCGCCTGTTCCTTTTTGTTCCATCGTAGTAGCGGTAAATTTGGGTAAAACCGTCCTTTATACCTCCCGGGGCGCTTTACCGGAAGACCCAAAAGTCCTTGTGGCTCTAGCATCTTCCTCTCTGCGCTCCTCGATGGCCTCTTTCAGTAACATGTCCTTGACCTTCATGAGGCGGATGGTGTTGGCGCGCTCGTTCTCGTCCAGCTTCATGGTAATATACTGGATGGCCTCC
>QWCV01000350.1_pt1 | contig 57113 bp, 56 predicted proteins | sample 1972621 | NCBI WGS metagenome assembly QWCV01 (sample SAMN09866699, study PRJNA288562) | Human gut metagenome isolate pre2_stool, whole genome shotgun sequencing... | isolation source: gut | host: Homo sapiens | place: USA: California | reverse complement strand
TTATTTATTAATTAATTTTTTTCACCAAAAACAAATATGCTATTTACACTGCAAAATTAATTCCTCTAGCAACAATATCTTTCATATTTTCAATCAAATCATCAATCTCCTTAGGAGTAACAATCATATTGTAATCTCCAACATTCAAAGCCTCTTTAACCTCTTCATATTTATCATTTTGCTGTAATCTATTCAAATACTCATTTGATTCCGCCTTATCTTGCAATCTATCAATAAAAATATCAATTCCATCTGAAACAAGAGTTGCAAGTTCAACAACAGTAGGAATGCCAATTGAAACAACAGGAATATTTAAAGTTTTTTGGCTTATTTCTTGCCTTGTATTACCAACGCCTGCACCTGGTACAATTCCTGTATCTGATATTTGTATGGTGCTACTTATTCTTTCAATACTTCTTGAAGCTAGTGCATCAATAGCAATCAACAACTTTGGATGAATATTATCTACTATTCCTTTTAATATTTCTATAGTTTCAATTCCAGTTGTTCCTAAAACACCTGGTGAAATTGCACTAACAGGTCTTGTATCATCATCTACAAATTGTGGTAAATATTTTATTATATGTCTTGTAACATCAATTTCATTTATTACTTTAGGTCCAAGTGCATCTGGTGTAACATATATATTTCCTAATCCTACAACTAATATATCTCCATGCTTATCTGTATGAAGTTCTATTATTTTTTTTAATTCATTAGCAACTACTTCTGAAGCCTTTTGAATGTCTTCATCTTCTGCTAATTTTAAATTTTTCATATCAATTGTGACATAGTTTCCAATTGGTTTGCCAATTGCCTTTTCTCCATTTTTATTAGTAATTTCTACTCTTGTAACTTTTAATTTTTCATTTATCTTTTCTTCTGTGCTTTCAACTCCATCAATTTGGTTTAAATTATTTGCCTTTTGATATATGTCTTTTCTTTCTAGTGCTAAATCTGTTCTAAAATTATACATAAAAACCTCCAACTTACAAAATATGATTTTTATTATTATTTCTAAGTTAGAGATTATTATTCTTTATATTAATCCAAAACATTAAGATATAACTATTTAATATCTAATTTTATATGAACCTCTCTAAGTTGATTTTTATTTACATTACTTGGTGCACCCATCATTAAATCTTGTGCCTTGCTATTTAGAGGAAACGCAATAACTTCCTTAATACTATCTGCACCTGTTAGTAGCATTAGCATTCTATCAACTCCTGGTGCAATTCCTGCATGTGGTGGAGCTCCAAATTGAAATGCTGTATATAATGCTCCGAATTTTGTTTTTACTTCATCTTCAGTATATCCTGCCATTTCAAATGCTTTTACCATAATATTTATATCATGATTTCTTACAGCTCCTGAAGATAATTCTATACCATTGCATACCAAATCATATTGATATGCTACAATATCTAATGGATTTTGATTTTCTAATGCGTCTAATCCTCCTTGTGGCATTGAAAATGGATTATGGCTAAATTGGATTTTATCGTGTTCATCAATTTCAAACATTGGAAAATCTACTATCCAACAAAATTCAAATTTACTATCATCAATCAAATCTAATCTTTTTGCAAGTTCTGTTCTTATTTGACCTGCTAATTCTGTTGCTCTTTTTTCATCATCTGCTATAAAGAATATAGTATCATCTTTTTGTAAATCTGCAATTTCTAACAATTCTTTTTTCAATTCAGTTGGAATAAATTTATCTATTGGACCTTTAAAACTCAAGTCTTCTTGAACTTCTATATATCCAAGTCCTCCCATTCCTATTGACATTGCATAGTCTAACATTTTTTCATGGAATCCTTTTGACATATGTCCACTTACTTTTATTGCTCTAACTGTTCTATTTATAAATGGTTTAAATGTACATTTATTAAAGAATTCTGATAAATCAATTATAAATAATGGATTTCTTAAATCAGATTTATCTGAACCATATTTTAACATTGCATCTTTATATGTTATTCTTCTAAATGGTGCTGAAGATATTTCTTTGTCTGAGAATTTTTTGAATGTATTATATATTACTGGCTCAATTACATTGAAAACGTCTTCTTGTGTTGCAAAACTCATTTCCATATCTAATTGATAAAATTCGCCAGGTGCTCTATCTGCCCTTGCATCTTCATCTCTAAAACATGGTGCTATTTGGAAATATTTATCTATACCAGACACCATAAGTAATTGTTTGAATTGTTGTGGTGCTTGTGGCAATGCATAAAACATTCCTGGATGTAAACGACTTGGTACTAAATAATCTCTTGCGCCTTCTGGTGATGAACTTGTTAGTATTGGTGTTTGTACTTCTAAAAAGCCTTGTTCTATCATTTGACTTCTTAAAAATTGTATTACACTAGCTCTTAATTTTAAATTATTTTTTAATTTCTCACTTCTTAAATCTAAAAATCTATATTGAAGTCTTAAGTCTTCACGAACTTCTTGATTTTCGTTTACTTCAAATGGTAAATTTTTAGTTCTTTTTCCTAAAATTTTGATTTCTTCTATACGGATTTCTACAAGTCCTGTTTTTATTTTTGTATTAATTGTTTCTTCATCACGTTTACGAACTTTTCCAAATACTGTTACTGTTGATTCAATCGGAATATGTGATGCGAAATTTACATCTTCTGTTTTTCCTGATGTTACTACTTGTGTTACACCATACATATCTCTAATATCTAAAAATACTAATCCCCCAAAATCTCTTATTGTCTCTACCCATCCTGCTATTCTTACTTCTTTGCCTACATCTTCTAAACTAATTTCATTACAGTTATGTGTTCTGTATTCATTCATATCCACATCTTTCCTTTCATTTTATTAATGTAGGTATACAAAAAGCCCCTACATTAATAGTAATTTATTAATGCAGGGACGAACTTAATCCGCGGTGCCACCCAGCTTGAAAATTTATATATTTTCCACTTTTATTTTTAAATTCATTATTGCTCCAATTTGTTTCGCTTAATTAGGTTGACCATAAAGGGCTTTCAGCCGGTGACCCTTTTTCTCTTTCTGTAATTTCTAATCACTTTGAATTGTGTTAACGCAATTTTTATTTTTTATATTTTACACTCTATTATTTCAAATGTCAAGTTTTTTGTTAAAAAATCCCTACGATTTCTCCATTTTCATTAATGTCAACAGTTTCTGCTACAGGATTTTTTGGTAATCCTGGCATTGTTGTTATCTTTCCTGCTAATACAACAATAAATCCTGCTCCTGCTTTTAATTCCGCATTTCCAATACTTATTTCAAATGGTTCTTCACATTCTAAATTTTGGGGATCATCTGAAAATGAATATTGAGTTTTAGCTATACATACAGGTAATTTGCCATATCCCATTTCTTCAATTTTCTCAATCTTTTTTGCAGAATCTTCTGAATATATTACTCCTTTGGCTCCATATATTTTCATTGCAACTTTATTGATTTTTTCAACTATTGTTTCATTTAAATCATATATATATTCAAATCTATTTTCTTTTTCTGCAATTTCTACAATTTGATTTGCTATATCAGTTGCACCTTCTCCACCTTTCGCCCAACTTTCTACAATACTTGAAGGTATTTCTCTTTTTGCTAATTCATTTTGAACAAAATTTAGTTCTTCTTCTGTATCAGTCCCAAATTTATTTATTGCAACTATAACATTTAATCCGAATTTTCCTCTTAAATTATCAATATGTCTATATAAATTGTTCATTCCTTTTTCCAAACAATTCATATCTTCTTTTTGCATATCTTCTTTTGAAACTCCACCATGATATTTTAATGCTTTTATTGTAGCAACACATACAACTACATTTGGTACTAGATTTGCTTCTCTACATTTTATATCTAAAAATTTTTCTGCACCTAAGTCTGCACCAAAACCAGCTTCTGTAACTGTATAATCAGCCAATTTCATTGCCATTTTCGTTGCTATAATAGAATTACATCCATGTGCAATATTCGCAAATGGACCACCATGTAAAATTGCAGGTGTATGTTCTAAAGTTTGAACCAAATTAGGTTTTATTGCATCTTTTAATAAAACAGCCATAGCTCCTTCTGCCTTTATGTCTCTTGCATAAATTGGTTCTTGTTTTTTATTATAACCAATAAGAATATTTCCTAATCTTTTTTTCAAATCATTGATATCTGTTGCCAAACATAATATTGCCATTACTTCTGAAGCAACTGATATATCAAATCCATCTTCTCTTTGAACAATTTTGCTTTCTCCTGATAGTCCTGTATTTATTTTTCTTAATTGTCTATCATTTAAGTCAACACATCTTTTCCATACAACTTTTTCTATTCCTAATTCATTTCCATGATATATATGATTATCTATCATTGCTGATAATAAGTTATTTGCTGAAGTTATTGCATGTATATCTCCAGTGAAGTGTAGATTAATATCTTCCATTGGTGCAATTTGTGCATGTCCTCCTCCTGTTGCTCCTCCTTTTATACCAAATACAGGTCCAAGTGATGGTTCTCTTAATGCTAATATTGATTTTTTTCCTATTTTTTTTAATCCATCAGCAGTTGCAATTGATATTGTTGTTTTCCCTTCTCCTAGTGGTGTTGGGCTCATTGCAGTTACTAATATTAGTTTACCATCTTTTTTATTTTGTATTTTTTTATTTACTTCTCTTGATATTTTTGCTTTATATTTTCCATACATTTCTATTTCGTCTTCTGTTATATCCAAATCTTTTGCAATTTCAGTAATCTTCTTTAGTTCAGTATTTCTTGCTATTTCAATATCTGTCATAGTTAAATCTCATTCCTTTCTAAAAAAGCTTAAGTTAAAATTTAAATTTATGCAATCATCCCAACAACAATTCCTATAGTTGCTCCAACAAATACTTGTAAAGGTGTATGACCTAAAACTTCTACTAATCTTTCTTGAACTTCCACTCCTGATAGTCCTGGTGTTTCAATAATTTTATTTAATAAATGTGCTTGTTTTCCTGCTGCTCTTCTTACTCCCGCTGCATCATACATAACAACCATCGCAAAGATTAATGCTACTGCAAATATTGGACTGTCTGTCCCTTCACTTCTTCCTACTAATGTTGATAAACATGTAACTACTGCAGAATGTGAACTTGGCATTCCTCCTGCTCCTAAAATTCTTTTAAAATTAAATTTTTTTGTTGTTACTAAATCATATATTACTTTAAAAATCTGTATACATATCCACACTAAAAATGGTACATACAAATATTTATTTGTTATTGCCATTTGTAAACTATTCATTGCTCATTTTCCTTCCTTATTCATCTGTATCAAAATTTTCTTCTTTTAATTCTCCATCATTTTCTAATAGAATTGTTATCTTTTTTTCTGTTTCCTCTAAAATATTGTTACATTGTTTTGCCATTTTCATTCCTTCTTCAAACTTTTTTACAGATTCATCAAGATTCAAATTTCCATTTTCTAATTCTGTTACTATTTTTTCTAATTTTTTCATTGATTCTTCAAAATTCATTTTTCTATACCTCATTTTCTAATATTCGCTTATAGTCCACTTATCAGTATCAACCTCATACCATTTAATTGTTGTTGCATCTTTTTTTACAGCAACATAATATTTATCTCCATCTTTTTCTTCAATATTAAATGTTACTGAATTATCTTCGCCCCATTCTTTTTTTGCTAATTCTATAGCTTTTTCATCTTTGCTTTGTGCTTGACTTGCTACATTTTCTTGTTCTGCCTCTTTTTCTTCTTCTCCAACATATTCTTCTTTTGTAGGCTCTTGCTTTTGTGGCAAATTCTCCTCTTTTTCTGGTGTTTCTTCTACATTAGTATCTTTATTCTCTATTGTTGGCATAGCAGTACTTTCAACTGCATTTTTATTTTTTCTTATTTCTTCTTCATATACTATTGAGCTAACAAGCACGGCTAATGCAACTAATGCTAGCACTATTATTATTGTCAATATCTTTTGTTCTGTTTTCCTTTTCATTTTTTATCTAATTCCTTTCCTAAAACACAAGTCAAATCTAAAATAACTTAAATATTTTTCTTTAATATTTGAAACCTTATTCAATTACTGCTATTTTCTCTCCATCAGCAAATTTAAGTTTTACTTTATCATTTTGTTGTAGCTCTGTCGCACTTTTTATAATTTTGCCATCTTTTTCTGTTAGTGTATATCCTCTTGTTAAAGTTTTTAATGGACTTAATGCATCTAATTTCGTTACTAATTCTATATATGCTGTCTGATTATCTTTTTTAATGTTCTTAATTTTTGTTACTAATCTTTGAACATTAGAATCTAATAATACACTTAAATCACGATGCTTTCGCAATGGATCTGTAAATACTCTCGATTTAATACATTTTTCATATCTTAATCTCATAAGTTCAACTTGTTTTTTTAGTGATATTCTACATCTATTTTGATAATTGTTAATTTTTTGTTTTAATTCATACACATCTGGCACAGCCAATTCTGCAGCTGCTGATGGCGTAGGTGCTCTTAAATCTGCCACAAAATCTGCTATTGTAAAATCTGTTTCATGTCCAACTGCCGAAATTACAGGTAGTTCTGATTCGTATATCGCTCTTGCAACAATTTCTTCATTAAATGGCCATAGGTCTTCAAGAGACCCTCCACCTCTACCAATTATTAATACATCCGCCAACTTTTTTTCATTCATTATTTTGATTTTTTTTGCTATCTGTTCTGCAGCTCCTGGACCTTGTACCGGTACAGGTAATAATCGTATGTATACATTTGGATTTCTTCTTGTTGATACATTTATTATATCTCTTATTACAGCTCCTGTTTGTGACGTTAATACCCCTATTACTTTTGGATATAATGGAATTGGCTTTTTATGTACTTCATCAAATAGTCCTTCTTTTTCTAGTTTGGCCTTCAATTGTTCAAATTGTTCATGTAAATCTCCCATTCCGTCTTCCATCATTGTTTTTACATATATTTGATATACTCCATCTCTCTCAAATACAGATACACTGCCAAAAACCATTACTTTCATTCCATCTTTTGGCTTAAAAGCTAGCCTTTCGGCATAGCTTTTAAACATAATACATTTTATTAACGAATTTTCGTCCTTTAATGTAAAATATAGATGTCCTGTGTAATGGTTTTTAAAATTGGAGATTTCTCCCTTAACTAATATTGCACCTAAATTTTCGTCTTCATCAAATCTATCTTTTAAGTATTTGTTTAATTGTGTTACTGTTACTGCATTACATTTCATTAGTTTATCTCCTTATTAATCGTCTAATTCTTTAACTACACTTGCTAAAATTCCATTTATGAAATTTTTAGACGTCTCTTCTCCATATTTTTTTGCTAATTCTAAACCCTCGTTTATTGCTACTTTATATGGTATTTTTTTATATTTTATTTCATATATAGCAAGTTTTAATAAACTTAAATCTATTTTTGATATTCTGTCAATTTTCCAATCAGCTTTTAGATTTTTTTCTATTAGCCCTTGTATTTCATTAATATTTTTATTTATCCCAATTATTGCATCTTTTATGTATTCTTTTGCTTCATCATCTTCTACTTCATTACATTCTAGATATAGTTCAATTTGTTCTTCTAAGTCTTCTGCTTTTTGAATTTCTAAACTATATATTAATCTGAATGTTAATTCTCTAATAGCTGATCTTTTCATTTTGATAGTTTTCTCCTCTCATTATAATCTATCAATAAAATTTTTCAATTTGATTTTTACTTCATCTTTATTTTTTTGAACATAATTTCCAACAAATGCTCCCATTAATATAAGTACAATTCCTATCATTAATTCATATAGTCTTGTACACAATATCAATATTGCAACTATAACTCCAATTATTGCTCCTAAATATTTAGATAAAAATTCTTTAAAACTTTCCATTTTCTATCATCCTATTCTTTACTTTTTTTAACTTCTTGCAAACTTGTTATTTTTACATTAACTTCTTGAACATCTAAGTCTGATACTTTTTTTACTTCTTCTTTTATCTTGTTTTGTAAATTACTTGCAAGTTCTTTTATAACTATATTTTCATATACTGATAAAAATAATGTTATTCTTAATTGATTTTCACTATTTACATCTATTCTTGTATGACAGTCTTTTACATTATTAAATCCTGATACTGCATTTTTTACTATATTATCAATTGTTTCTTTTGATATCATTAGTTGTCCATTTTCATTTTTTAATAATACACCTTGCGTTTCTTTTACTCTTTCTTTAGATTTTTCATCAAAAAACAAGCATTTTATTGATAGTAATATAAATACAACACTTACACCTAATGTTATTTTTGATGATACTGCTCCTGTTACTAATGCATGCATCATGTCTGTAACTACCCCAAAATCAATCCAATTAAATACTAATAAACTTAATACTACTGATAATAAAATTATTATATATGAATATACTATTAATGCAAATCTCTCTAAAAATTTCATATTAATTCATCCTCTCCTGGTACAAATTTGTTATTCTTCTTTTTCCTCTTCATTTTCTTCAATATTGTTTTCTTCTTCTTTCTCTTCTTTTTCTGTTCTTACTCCTTGAACATGAACATTTACTTCAGCAACTTTTAGTCCTGTCATATTTTCTACTGATTTTTTTACTCTATTTTGAATTTCAAATGCTACATCTGGAATTCTTGAACCATATTCTACTATAATGTTTACATCAATTTTTACTTCTTTTTCGTCAGCATCTACTTTTATTCCTTTTGATAAATTTTTCTTTCCACTAAATACTTCTGATATTCCTCCTGCGAATCCTCCAGCCATTCCTGCAACACCAGATACTTCTGATACAGCAACACCTGCTATTACTGCTACTACATCATTTGCTATTTTTATTCCATCATTTGCTCCTTCTGTATTTTCCTCAATCTCTACTATTTCCTCTTTTTTTTCTTCCTGATTTTCTTCCATATTATTATCCTCCTTTAGATAAATTTTTTTCTTTTATAGTATATCAATTTTTTTCTTTTTTTACAACTCTTTTTATTAAGATTTTACAAAAGATTCACATTAATATTGTCTTCCCCAAATAACCATTTTATCTGCTTTTTTACCACAACATACACATGTATCTCCAATATGTTCTTGCTCAAATGGTATACATCTAGATTTTGCAGATGTCAATTCTTTTATTTTTTCTTCACATTCTGCACTTCCACACCACATTGCTTTAATAAATCCTTGTTCTTTGTTCATATTTGCTTGAAATTCTTCTAAATTGTGCGCAATAGTTGTTTTGGCTTCCATTCTTTTTTTACATGTATCATACATATTTTGTTGAATTTCATCTAATAATTTTGTTATTGTTTCTTCAAGATTATCTAATTTTACTGTTATTTTTTCAAATGTATCTCTTCTAACTAATACACATTCTCCATTTTCAATATCTCTTGGTCCCATTTCTAATCTAAGTGGTATTCCTCTCATTTCTGAATCATTGAATTTAACTCCTGGTGATACCTTTCTTCTAAAATCTGCTTCTACTCTAAATTTTGTTTTTAGTCTATGATAAATTTCTGAAACTTTTTCTTCTACTCCTTCTTTATGTTGAGCTATAGGAATTACTTCAACTTGTATTGGTGCTACTTTTGGTGGTAGTTTTAGTCCTCTATCATCCCCATGTGCCATTATTATAGCTCCAATCAATCTTGTAGATAATCCCCAAGATGTTTGATAAGCATACTCTTGTTTTCCTTCTCTATTTTGAAATCTTACATTAAATGGTTTTGTAAAATTTTGTCCAAAATAATGCGAAGTTCCAGATTGAAGAGCTTTTCCATCATATGTCATTGCTTCAATTGTATATGTTTCATCAGCTCCTGCAAATTTTTCTGATTCTGTTTTTATTCCTTTTATCACTGGTAATGCTAAAAAATTTTCTGCAACATCTGCATAAATTTCTAGCATTTGTAAAGTTCTTTTTTGAGCTTCTTCAGCTGTTTCATGTATTGTATGTCCCTCTTGCCATAAAAATTCTCTTGAACGTAAAAATGGTCTTGTTTCTTTTTCCCATCTTAAAACACTACACCATTGATTATATACAAATGGTAAATCAGCCCATGATTTTAGCCATTTTGAATACATTGTTGTTATTATTGTTTCAGATGTTGGCCTTATACATAGTCTTTCATCTAATTTTTCTCCACCTGCTTCTGTTACCCAAGCAACTTCTGGTGCAAATCCTTCAACATGATCTTTTTCTTTTTGTAATAAACTTTCTGGTATTAATACAGGAAAATATGTATTTTGTACTCCTGTTTCTTTAAATTTTTTATCAGCATAATTTTGAATATTTTCCCATATTGCATATCCATATGGTCTTATTGCTATACATCCTTTAGTATCTGTATAATCTGCTAATTCCGCTTTTATAACAATATCTGTATACCATTGTGCAAAATCGTCATCTATATTTGTAATTTCTTTTACATAATTTTTATTATCTTCCATAATGATTCTCCTTTTTTACTTTCTATTCTTCTTTATTACTATTTTCTAACTCTTGCTCACCCTTTTCGGGCATAGGAGCCTCTTCTATTAATTCATCAATTACAACTTGTCTATTTGCATCAAGTTTGTATCTTGGTAATTCAGGTAAGTTTGCCAAGCTCTCATATCCAAACATCTTCAAAAATTCTGTTGTCGTTTTATATGTTGTTGGTCTTCCAGGCAAATCTGCTTTTCCTGCATCTTCTATTAAGCCATAATCTAATAATTTATATATTGTTGCATCACTATTCACACCTCTTATTGCTTCTATTTCTGCTCTTGTTGTTCTTTGGTTATATGCAATTATAGCAAGTGTTTCTAATGCTGCTGTTGATAGATTTGGTTTTGTTCTTTTATCTAAAATTGGATATATGTATTCATAATATTCTTTTTTCGTGCATAATTGATATCCGTTTTCTGTTTTTATTAATTCTATTCCTCTTGTTTTGTAGTCTTCTTTCATGTTTTCTATTATCTCTTCAAGTTGATTTTTGTCTATTTCTAATGCTAATACTAATTCTTCTATTGTTACCATTCTTCCAACAGCAAATAGTATTGCTTCTATTGTTTCTTTTATTTTTTGTATTTCCATTTTTTATCATTCCTACTCTTTATTTTAACGGCTCTATTTTCTCATATTTTTTACTTTATGTCAAGGTTTTAAGTGTAAAAGAAATTGTTACTATAATTCATTTATAATAATATGGAAAAAACACAAAATAGACCCTCAGTATTACTAAGGGTCTATTTTCTAAAGAAACTCTATTCTTCCTGTGAAATGATAATCAGATTTTCTAATATCTTAAGAAATTGAAGCATTATAAATTTTTACTATTACATCATTTAATTTTGTATCAAATTCTTCTTGTGATTGATTTGCATTTAAATCTTGTAATAATGCTCTTGAGAAACTTGCAATCATTCTATTATTTTTAGCTAATAATTCAACAGCTTTTTCTGTATCATATCCACCTGATAAAGCAACAATTCTTACAACACATTCATAATCATATAAATCTAAATAATGATTTGCAACTGTTGGAATTGTAAATTTAAACATTATTTTATCTTCACTGTTCCAATTTTCTAATTTCTTCTTGATTTCTTCTTTTAATATTTCTTCACATTTTTCTTTTTCTGGTGCATTTATATCTACTTCTGGTTCAATAATTGGTACTAAACCTGCATTGCAAATTATTTTAGCAAATTCGAATTGTTGAGCAACTATTTCCTTTATTCCTTCCACATTTGGTTCATATATTACTGATCTCATTTTTGTTCCAAATACATGTTTTTCATTTGCTTCTTTTAATTCCATTTCAAGTTCTGGAATTGGTTTCATTAATTTTACTCCATCTTTTTCTTCTTGAAGTCCTTTATCTACTTTCAAGAATGATACAATATGTTTTTGATTCCATAAGTAATCTGCTGTAAACTCATCATTTACTTTTGATAGCATTGTTTTTTCAAATAATATTGCTCCTAATATATGCTCATTTGTAAATGATTTACTTGTAAATACTCTTTTTCTCATTTCATGTATTAAGTTAAACATTTCTTCTTCTGTACTATATTCGCTTTCTGGAATTCCATATGCTTTTAAAGTTTTACTACTACTTCCTCCACTTTGATCTAAGGCTGCTATAAAACCTTGTCCATTCTTTATAATTTCATACATTTCATTATTCATTTTTATTAACCACCTTTCAATTTATAATTTACCTACATTATAATAATTTGAATTTTAGAAGTCAATATGAATTGTTATATTTGTTCATACCATTTTGCAAATTCTTGCATAGCTTGAACAGAACCATCTTTTTTTCTTCGATTTTCTCTTTCTTCTGAACTCATCTCTGCAAGAGTTGTATCAAAACCATCTGGTTTAAATACATACCATAAATCAGACCACTTTTCTTCTCTATTTATTCCCTTTTTCTCAAACGCTAAATTTCCTGGATGTTTACCATAAAAATAATGTATTTCTCTTCCATCATGATATGCTAAACATTCATTAAATGCACATGTTCTTTTTTCTTTGCCTTCCATCAATTTCAGTATTCCATCTATTCCAATTGTTTCTAAAGAAAAATTTACAAATGCTCTAGGAAAACCATTTAATTCTTCTATTCTAAAATCTGTATCTAATGCAATACATGGTCTTTTGACAATTTCATAAGCTTGTTTAACTTTAGCTGTTGCAATTTCCTTTATATCATCACTTCTTGGTTCATCTAATTCATAATTAAATGTTGTAAACTTTAAGTTTTTAAAATATTTTTCTGCTGATTTTATTTTTCCTTTATTATGTGTTACAAATACAATTTCATTTTCCATCTTTATTTTCTCCTAACTCTTTTTTGATATATTCATTGGTTGATATGATTATATAGTAAAAATAATATATTTTCAATGATTCTCTCTATATTTATCACTATTTTTATTTTTCTTAATATTATATAAAAATGAAAGGAGTCTGATATGGATTATGAATTAATGATGAATGGAAATGTAAAAATTGGTCAACGTGCTCCAGACTTTGTAGTAGAAACTACATATGGACCTGTTAAACTTGATGATTATAAAGGAAAATGGCTAGTATTCTTCTCACACCCAGGAGATTTTACCCCTGTCTGCACAACAGAAATGATTGCATTTGCAAATGCATGCCCATATTTTGAAAAGATAAATACCTGTTTATTAGGTTTAAGTATAGACAGTAATGCATCACACTTAGCATGGATGCATGATATTTATTGCATGACTGGAATTGTTTTACCATTTCCTATAGTTGCAGACAGAAATGGTACAATTGCCAGAAAATATGGTATGATTTCTAATGATATTAGCACAACCGAAACTGTTAGAAACGTATTTATTATTGATGATAAAGGAATTGTTAGAGTTATACTTGTATATCCTCTAAACATTGGTCGATTTATACCAGAGATATTGAGAATTATTCAAGCTTTACAAATGTCGGATTGTTCTAAAAGTTCTACTCCTGCAAATTGGATGCCTGGTCAACCTGTAATTATGTCTCCACCAAAAACTTATTCTCAATTACAGGAACGTCTAAATTATATTGAACAAAACAATAATGGTATGAATTGGTATTTGAGTTTTAAAGAGCCACCAAAAATATGTGAAAGCAATACTGACAAATGTATTGATGACAATTCTAATAAATAACTTTCTATTTGTAGAAAAAACGCCCACTGTAGACATTTACAGTGGACTTCTATTTTTATTTCTATTTCAACTTCAATTCTTTAATTTCATTTCCATCAACATCTTTTAAAATAATATTCTTATCTTCAATAATCAAATAACTATGAGCTGTATTATTTTTAGGCAAAGAAATTGAACCACTATTTACAAAAATAACTCCATTTTCTTCTTCTATAAAACCTGTATGAAAATGTCCAAAAACTAGCACATCTATATTTTCAGGAACATTATCCATATTATATACATGACCATGTGTAAAGAAAAATCTTATTCCATCAATTGTTAATTCAATATTATCATTAAATTTAAAATCAGAAATCATTTCATCAACTTCTGCATCACAATTTCCTCTTGTACATAATATTTTATCTTTATAATCATTTAAAATTCCGGCAACTTTCATTGGGTCATATTCTTCAGTTAAAGAATTTCTTGGTCCATGATAATATAAGTCTCCTAAAAGAATAATTTTATCTGGATTTTCTTTTTCATATATTTCTTTAAATTTTTTCGCATAATAGTATGAACCATGTATATCTGATACTACTAAAATTTTCATATTTTATTCTCCCTTCACTGTATTTATTTTAAATAATTTCATAATTTCAACAATAACCAATGGTGCAAGTATTAATGCAATTGTTTCTACAATATTATTCATTGGCAATATTGGAATACTAAATATATGTCTTAAAGCAGGTACAAATAATATTACTAGCATTAAAAATGCTGAAGAAAGAACTGCCCCTATTAATATTGGGTTTCCAAATATTCCTGTTTTAAATATTGAATTTTTCTTATCACGTACATTAAATACATGAGTTAATTCTGAAAGTGCCAATACTACAAATGCCATTGTTTGACCAATCTCAACTTTGATTTCTTCCTTAGATATATATTCTCCACCATTTGCTAACACTTCCCCTAAATTATCAATTTCTTCAACTGCTATTACTTCATTTTCATATTTAACCATTGTAGGTAATTTATCGTCTGGTGTTGATAAACCAATTAAAAATGCTGCAAGTGTAAGTAATCCAATCATTGCACCTTGGTATATAATTCTGAATGTTCTACCTTTTGTGAATATTCCTTCGTCTTTTTTTACAGGTTTTCTATTCATCACATCTTTATTTGCAGGGTCAAATGCTAATGCTAATGCTGGGAATGTATCTGTTACAAGATTTATCCATAAAATATGAATTGGTAATAATATTTGTAACATTGTTGGATCTATTCCAAAATGATTTGCAATTACAGGTGCAAATAATGTTGCTAATAATAATACAATAACTTCACCAACATTACAAGAAATTAGGAATTGTATTACTTTTAATATATTATCATATATACGTCTTCCTTCTTCAACTGCTGATACAATTGTTGCAAAATTGTCATCTGTTAAAATAACATCTGCTGCTTCTTTAGCAACTTCTGTTCCAACTTTTCCCATTGCACATCCAATGTCTGCTGTTTTTAATGCAGGGCTATCATTTACACCATCACCTGTCATAGCAACTACTTCGCCATTTGCTTGCCAAGCTTTTACAATACGAACTTTATGTTCTGGTGATACTCTTGCATATACCGAATATTTTCTTACATTTTTGATTAATTCTTCGTCAGATATTTTATCTAATTCTAATCCTGTTAATGCTTCGTCTTCGTTTTCTAATATTCCTAATTTTTTAGCAATTGCAACTGCTGTAATTTTATGGTCACCTGTAATCATTACAGTTTTTATTCCTGCATGTTTACACTTTTCAACAGCTTTTTTAGCTTCTTCTCTTGGTGGATCTATCATTCCAACCATTCCAACAAATATAAGGTTACTTTCAATTGTTTTCATTTCTTCTTTTGATGGCATATGGTCAATTTCTTTATATGCAAATGCTAATACTCTTAGAGCATCTTTTGCCATATCTTCATTATTTTTTCTTATCCAATCAGCATATTCATTTAAGTTTGTTCTTATTTCTCCCTTAAATAAATATGAATTACATCTTCTTAAAAGTTCATCAACTCCACCTTTTGTATAAACAATGTATTTTCCATTATTCTCATTTACAGTAGTCATCAATTTTCTTTCAGAATCAAATGGTACTTCTTCTACTCTTGGATTTTCTCTATATACTGCTTGTTCATAATCTAATTTAAATGCCATATCAACTAAAGCTGTTTCTGTAGGGTCTCCTGCTAATTCTCCTGATTCAAGTAATCTCGAGTCATTACATAGCATACAGTTATATACTAATTTATTAAAATCGTCTGTTGTTTCAACTTTATCAACATCAACAGTTACATCATTACAAAATACTTTTTCAACTGTCATTTTATTTTGTGTTAATGTTCCTGTTTTATCAGAACATATAACTGTACTATTTCCTAATGTCTCAACAGCAGGTAATTTCTTAACAATAGCATTTTTCTTAACCATTTTTTGAACACCTATTGCTAATACAATTGTTGATACTGCTGCTAATCCTTCTGGTATTACAGCTACAGCAAGTGATACAGCTGTCATAAACATATCAATTACACCTTTACCTTGTAATAGTCCTATTACAAATATTACTGCGCATATTGTTAATGCTGCAATTCCAAGTGTTTTTCCTAATCCATTTAATCTTCTTTGAAGAGGCGTTTCCTGTTTTTCTGTTTCATTAAGCATTCCTGCTATTTTTCCTACTTCTGTATTCATACCAGTTTCAACTACAATAGCCTTTCCTCTACCATATGTAATTAAACTTGATGAAAATAGCATATTTTTTCTATCACCAATTCCAACATCTTCTCCATCTATTGCTTCAGTTTCTTTTTCAACTGGTACAGATTCACCTGTTAAAGAACTTTCTTGCGATTTTAAATTTGCTGCCTCTATTATTCTTAAATCTGCTGATACATAATCTCCTGTTTCAATTATTACTAAATCTCCAGGCACTAATTCTTTTGCAGAAATAACTTGTTCTTTTCCATCTCTTACAACTTTTACAGCATGTTCACTTAATTTTTTTAATGCTTCAAGTGATTTTTCTGCTTTACTTTCTTGTGCAACTCCTATAATAGCATTTAATAAAACTACAATTAATATTACTATCGTATCTGTAAATCCTTCTCCCTGTGCAACTCCAACAACACCTGATACTATAGCTGCTATAATTAAAACTATTATTGAGAAATCTTTAAATTGATCCATAAATTTTTTAAATATAGATTCTTTCTTTTTCTCTTGCAGTTCATTTAATCCGTATTTGCTCTTATATTCTTCTACTTGGCTGTTGCTAAGTCCTTTTTCTAAGTCTGTTCCTAGTTCTGTTTCAACATCTTTTACTTGTTTGTTAAACCATTGTTTTTCCATTTACATCTTTCCTTTCTTGTATGTTTGGGAAAAAATGTACCGGGTACAAAATTTCCCTTTTATTATAACCTTTAAAGTAGTTTTATAGAACAAATAAGAAAGTGATACTTTCCTATTATATAAAAAAACGAGACTTTTAAAGAAAAATTTGCAATATAGGTATAAGTATATGCATTTTTTTCTTTAAAAGTCTCGTTTACTTTTTTACCTGATGTTTTCGTTGCTTTCTGTAAAAGCTTGCTAACCAGATTTATATTCTATTATATAATAGACAAATCGCGACTGTTGATTAACAATTTAAAACTACTCCCTTTTAAGGTTTATAATATTTTGGTGACCCCTACGGGAATCGAACCCATGATTCCACCTTGAGAGGGTGGCGTCTTAACCGCTTGACCAAGGGGCCTTTTCGATTACCTTATATTTATAACATATTTTACATATATAGTCAATCACTTTTTATAAAATTTTCTCGAAATTTAGAATAAAAAACAAGGCCCAACTTCCAGGCCTTGTTCGCTAACAATACTACTTTCTGCTTGTTCAACTAAAAATTGTTCTTAAATTTGTTCTTTGGATCACTTCTTTTTAAAATTTCTTTATGCCTTTCTATCTGTTTTTTTCTCTCCTCAGGACTTTTATGCAGATATTCCTGTTTAATTTTTGCTAATTTAATCTGTGCTCTTCTTCTTTCCATCCAAGTCATTTTTTTCTTTCTTTCTTTTTCTTTTGCTTTCTGTATAATCTCTTGCCAGTTATTCCTTTTTTCTATTACATTCTTTTTCCGTTGGCTCATAATGTCAATCCTCCTTAATATTGTTAGCTAACTACAAGTTATCATATATATTATATCACAAAAATTCATAACTGTGTTGAAAGTTAAAAATTATTTTTTCTTTTTAAAATCAACCACAATTGCATTTTCATTATCAAACTCAAAATTAACATCTGTATTATCAATTTGAATTGGATTAAATTCATTTTTTTCGTAGTCTTTAAAATCGATATTTTTAGGATCAAATTTGTGTTTTGTTGGTTCATCATCACTACTTGTTGCACCTGATGAAAATTTAGAAAAATTATAAACTTTCATTGGTTGTTCTTCTTTATACTTTGATGCAAGAAAACTCATTTTTCCTTCTCCAATATCAAACTTACCTGATTCAGTTTTTAATTTAACTGCCGCATTTTTTAAAGGTATGGTTGCTAATTTGTTAGGTGCAAAATAATTTTCCCAATCATATTTAACACCACCATATTTAGAATCATATTCTAATTTATTCATATCCATGCTGTTAGAATAAGCCCAAGTTCTTCTTCTTGTAAATTCTTTTGACCACCATTCAGCTTCTTCGGGTGTGACTCCACCCATAAATATCTTACTAGCACAATTAGAAAGAATCGTTTCCTTATATTTCATTTCTGGTTCATTTGCTTCTAATTGAGATAAATTTTGTGCTGTAATTACAGTTGCAACTTTATATTTACGATATAATGTAAATATAGCTTCTGTATCTTTGCATATGTAATCTGGAAATTCATCTATATATAAAAAGTTTGGTATTCTATTACTTTCATTTCCTTCTCTTCTCAATACAGCATTTTGCATTGATAATATAAAGAATAATCCAAAAGCTTTATGCGTGATTCTTCCTAAATCTCCTCTACGAGTACATACTAACGTAATTTCTCCATCTTTTAGTGCTCTATCAAAGTCTAAGTTATTATTCCTATTACACAAAATTGATTTTACCCCTGGTAATCTTAATAAATTATCTAACTGCGCAACCGCTATATAAATGTCCTTTTCTGTTTCCTGTCTTGCTGGGCTATTAGAGTAAAAATTCTTTTTAAAATATCTGATTTGTGCACTATATTTTTCTGCTAACACATCATCAGTTCTCATTATTTCGCACATTTTCTCTACTAATTCAAAATTTGTTAACATTTTTAATAAATCTTCTAGATTTGGAATTTTTCCTCCATTCATCTTAGGATACATTTCTTTTAACATAATTGTTACATTCTCTACTGCCTGTATTATAAATTCTTCTCTATACATTTCTTCTTTTTCTAGATGATTGCTTGCATACATTCCTTTTAAAACTGATGATATTGTTATTGCAATTTTTGCAGGATCATCATACACAAATGGATTTAGTCCAATAGAATTTGAATCTGACGGATCTACAATATTGCATTTTATATGATAATTTTTGCATACATTTTTTATTCTTGATAATGAATCATAATCTGGTGTAATTAGTGTCATTCCAAGGTTTCTATATACAATGTCATTTCCCAATGATGCAATTATCATTTTTTTCATATATGCTTTATAAATATCTTCTTTTCCACTTACTGGTGTTATCATATTTAAATTAAAGTTTTGGTTTAAATAGTCATTATCATATGGTTTATTTAATACAGCAATACCTGTTTTCAATGCTGTATACCCCATCTCCTTTGCATTTGCAATATAGAAGGCTTTTTTCTCTATATCCTTAGCCATCATTGGTTCTAAAATCAGTGATGTTTTTCCTGTCCCTGATCCTCCACATGCTAATAATGATTGAAATCTAGCTTTTTCTTCAAAAATCATTTTTTTGCCACTTTCAAAATTATTGCATATATGCATATCACATGTAAATGGACCATGTCCAGATTTAGTATCCGCCAAATTTATTCCCTTGAAATCCCACACTGATCTTGTTTGGTCTTTACTATCCATAACTCCTAAACGTATCCATTTATAAACACCATAAAATGTTGTTAGTGGTAAATACAAAGCTAAGGCTGTTAATGCAGGTTTTATTAATTCTGAAAAATTCGTTACTAAATCTGTATAACCAGGTAATGAAATCAGAAAAAGCCATGTCATTCTATTTATTCCCTGTACAAACATCGAAATCGCGACAACATATAATGTTATAATATATGTATAAAACAATGTTACCTTCATATTTTTAGATGTTGCAAATTCAGATGATGGTGAAAACAAATATGCAAATACTGGGCATGCCATTGCAAGTGTATATTGTATTGGTCCCCAATATGATACAGCTACTCCAGTAAAAATCATAAATAACATTTCTACCATTCTATCAACTACTATGTAAACAGATATTAATGTTAATATATATGTTACAAATGTATTTCTACTTGCATTAAGCTTTTTTAAAAATTTATCTATTATTTTCATATTTTTGTTCCTTTCAAACATTCCTTTTATTTAAAGATTACATTTATATTATCTTACAAAAGAGCCAAAATTACAAGCTTTTTAAGCAAATTTTATATTACTATTTCTAAAATTATTCCTGCTAACACTCCAATTGTGTATAAAAGACCAACAATTTTTAAATTTTCTTTTAAATTTTTATTTGTTTTAAATAATACAAGTAACCCAACACCTGCATTCACAGCCACCCCTGATATTAAAACCGGCATAGAAATCACATCTTCTACAAATAGTTCTGTTAAAATTACAGATGAAGCACAGTTTGGTATTAACCCTATCAATCCTGCAATAATCGGTCCTAATATAACGTTTTGGCTAACAAACTGTCCTATTGTATCTTCACCTATTACAGTAATTATTCCATTAATTGCGAGTGTTATTATAAATATAAATACAATTATATTTAATGTATGTTTTAGTGCAGATGTAACAATTCCATGTTCACAATGGCAATGCTCCTGTTCACACAATTCCTCAATTTTCTGTTTTTCTATATTTTCTTTTTTTATTATTTTAAAAACGATATCAATGGTAAATCCTGCTATTATACCTAGTATTAGTTTTATTAACAATATTGCTATAATAGTAGACATTGAAACCGATTCAGTTAACAATATTGGCAACATCTCATCAGATGTAGTTAAATACACTGAAATCAGTGTTCCTAATGTTATTACTCTTGTAGAATACAAGTTTGTTGCAGAAACTGAAAATCCACACTGTGGAAATATTCCTAATATTGCCCCTAATAATGGTCCAAATTTTCCTGATTTCTCTATTGCACATTTAACTTTATTACTTGTTTTGTGTTCTATATATTCCATTATTAGATATGTTATAAATAAAAATGGTATTATTTTTATTGTATCTATTGATGTTTCTTTCAAAATTTCTAAAATTTCTTGCATTATTTATTAATTTCCCCCTTTTTGTGTGGGAAATTTTGTACCGGGTACATTTTTTCCCAAATTTATTCGTACCATTCAAAAGTCCAATTAAGAATTTTAACATAATCTCCTTCTTTAATTCCTTGACGCTTTAATTCATCTTCAATACCTAAAGATTTTAAATTCTTTTGGAAATAATACATTGATTCATTATCATCAATATTAATTCTTCCCATAAGTCTGTTTATTGTTTTTCCTTCAATTACAAAAGTATCTCCTTCTTTGCTTACTGTAAAGTCATCCTTGTCATCCTCTAATGTATATACAACTCTTTCTTCAGCTTCAACAATTTCTTCTTTTGGAAGTGTTTTTAATACCTCTGATACTCTGTTTAATAATTCTGATACCCCTTGTCCTGTTACTCCTGAAATTTTGAATAATTCTAATCCTTCTTTTTTAGCAAGTTCTTCTAATTCTTTTAAACTTGTGTCATCTTGCATTACATCTATTTTATTTGCCACTATTATTTGTTTTCTAGTACTCAATTTCTCACTATAGCTTTTTAATTCTTCGTTTATAGTATAAAAATCTTGCACAGGATCTCTTCCTTCAATTCCAGATATATCTATTACATGTAATAATAAACGAGTTCTTTCAACATGGCGTAAAAATTGTATTCCAAGACCAACACCTTCACTTGCTCCTTCTATTATTCCAGGAATATCAGCTATTACAAAGCTATCTCCACTTTGAAGTTTTACAACACCTAAATTAGGTTCAATTGTTGTAAAATGATAATTTGCAATTTTAGGTTTTGCATCTGTAACAACTGATAAAAATGTTGATTTTCCTACATTTGGAAATCCTAAAAGGCCTACATCTGCTAACAATTTTAATTCTAATATAACTTCTTTTTCTTCTCCTTCTTCACCTGCTTGTGCAAATCTTGGTACTTGTCTCGTTGCTGTCGCAAAATGTGAATTTCCTTTTCCACCTCTTCCACCTTTTAACACAAGTTCTTCTTGTCCTTCTTTTGATAAATCAGCAACTATTTTGCCTGTTTCGGCATCTTTTATAATTGTTCCTATTGGTACATTTATATATAAATCTTCTCCTGATTTTCCATATTTATGGCCACCACTACCATTTTCACCACTTTGAGCTTTGAATTTTTTTGTATATCTAAAATCTATTAGTGTATTGGCATTTGGATCAACTCTGAAGTAGATACTTCCACCTCTTCCTCCGTCTCCACCATCTGGTCCACCGGCAGCAACATATTTTTCTCTTCTAAATGTTACTGCTCCGTCTCCACCATTTCCAGATTTTATTGTTATTTTGGCATAATCTGTAAACATATTTCCTCCTTAATTTTCAAAATAGTCTAATTTCATTGCTTTTTTTACTTTTTTCATTGTTTCTTTTGCTGTATTTCTTGCTTTCTCTGTTCCTTTGATTAGTATCTCATCAACTAATTCTGGTCTTTCTTCATAATATTTTCTTTTTTCTCTTATAGGTTCTAATGTTGCATTAATATTTTTAGCTAATTGCTTTTTGCATGCAACACATCCTCTTTTTCCTGCTCTACATTCTTCACATACTGTTTTACATTCTTCATCTGTACTAAATAATTTATGATAATAAGATACCATACAAACATCAGGATTTCCTAAGTCGTCTTTTTTTATTCTGTTAGGATCTGTTACTGCACTCATTACTTTTTTATTAACTTCCTCTGCTGAATCTGATAAATATATAGCATTTCCTAATGATTTACCCATTTTCTCATTTCCATCTAAGCCTTTTATTCTTTTTTCTTTTGATAATACTGCCTCTGGCTCAACTAAAACGTCACCATATATACTGTTAAATTTTCTAACGATTTCTCTACATTGTTCTATTAATGGTAATTGATCTTCTCCAACAGGAATAACTGTTCCTTCTAATGCAGTTATGTCTGCAGCCTGACTTACTGGATAGCCTAAAAATCCGTATGTTACACTTTCACCAAATATATCTCTTTTTTGTGCAATTTCTGTTTTTACTGTTGGATTTCTTTCTAGTCTTGCTATTGTTACTAAATTTGAATAAAATACTGTTAATTCTGCAATTTCTGGTATCATAGATTGAATATATATTGTTGTTTTTTCTGGATCTATTCCTACTGAAAGGTAATCCATTACAACTTCTCTTACATTTTTTCTAACTTTTTCTGGATTGTTGAAATTGTCTGTTAAAGCTTGCACATCTGCTACTAATATATATGGATCATATTCCCCTGAATTTTGCATTTTTACTCTATTTTTTAATGAACCAAAATAATGCCCAATATGAAGTTTTCCTGTTGGTCTGTCTCCTGTTACTATTCTTTTCTTTTCCATTTTTCTATCTTCCTTTCATTTAGTACAATTTATTTTCATTTTATCCCGATTTTTTCACATACTATATTATACTACAATATAAGTAAAAAATAAAGTGATTTTAGAAAAAAAGAACAGAGCTTAAATTTCAAGCTCTGTTTTTTGAAAAACAATATTCCTTCTGTTAATCAATCGGGACAAGATAATCTCCTTCTATCCTCCATCCAGCTTCTGCAAGTTTTTTCTCTAAAATTGCTTCTGCCTTTATTAGTAAAACCGCCCACGCTGATGAATAATTGTCAAACCCAAATTCGCTTTGAAGTTTCCTTTGTATACAGGAATACCCTATATAGATTTTTCCTTGTATTAAAAGTTCACCCATTGCTGATTCATTCTTATTCATATCAACAATAAATTTATCGTTTAACTTTTTTTCAATCCGCTCGCAGATTGCATTTGAAATTGCTGATATTTCTTGTTCCATTTTTCCTTTTACCTCTTTTGATGTAATCATGTATTTTCCTCCTGTTTGACAATAGTCATTTGACTGTGTCCATCTTTAAAAATGTCTACATTTTTATTATACATCATTTAATAAGCGCTGTCAATTATTATGTATACTTTTTTTATCCGAATAATCCTTTTTTCTTAATAGGTGGTTGTTCATTCATAGTTTTAGCCAATTTTTCTAATAATTCTCTTTGTTCCTTATTAAGTCTCTTAGGAGTCTGAACAACAACTGTAAACACAAAATTTCCTCTTGAAGAAGAATTTAAAGATGTAAATCCTCTATCTCTAATTGTAAATTTTGTACCTGTTTGAGTTCCATCTGGAATTGTATAATTTTCAGTACTTCCATCAACCATAGGTATTTTCAAAGTTGCTCCTAAAGTTGCTTGTGTTATTGTTATTGGAACTTCACACATTACAGTCGTTCCTTTTCTTGTATAAATATTACTTTTACGTATTCTAACAGTTATGTATAAATCTCCTTTTGCTCCACCCTTTTCACCAGGTTCTCCTTCTCCTCTTAATACTACTGTTTGGTTATCATCAATCCCTGCTGGAATTTTTACTTTTATTCTAGCTTGTTTTCTAACAGTTCCTTTTCCTTTACAATTATCACAAGGTTCTTTTATAATTTCTCCTGTTCCATGACATGCTGTACATGTTCTTGTTGTTTGCATTTGTCCAAGAATTGTATTTTGAACTTGACGTACAGTTCCAGTTCCATTACATGTTGGACATTTTGTTACTGATGTTCCAGGTCTTGCCCCAGAACCGTGACAAACACTACAAGTATCTGGTCTTGTTATTGATATTTCTTTTTCAACACCCAAAAATGCTTCTTCAAATGTGATTTCCATATTTAAATTAAGGTCTGCACCTTTTCTTGGTCCACGTTGTGCTTGAGTTCTACCACCAGTTCTTGCACCTCCACCAAAAAATGATGAAAATATATCACCTAAATCTCCGAAATCTGAAAATCCATCAAATCCTGAAGATGTGTATGAATAATAATTTCCACCACCAAAAGGTCCACCAGCTCCATTAAATCCTCCAAATCCTTGTGGATCAACTGTACCAAATTGGTCATACATTTTTCTTTTTTGCGGATTAGATAATACTTCATATGCTTCATTTACTTCTTTAAATTTCTCTTCAGCTTCTTTTTTATTATCTGGGTTTGCATCTGGATGATATTTTTTTGCAAGTTTTCTATATGCTTTTTTTAGTTCATCATCTGTTGCAGTTTTTTGAACACCTAATATTCCATAGTAGTCTTTACTTGCTGCCATCTATTTTCACCTCTCTATTCCATGACATTAACTTACAGGCAGGTAATTTTTTGCCTGCCTGCATCTATAGTTAATTATTTATTATCATCATCTTCTACTTTATAATCTGCATCATATACAGTTCCGTCGTTTCCTCCATTGTCTGTGTTTGCTCCATTTGTATCAGCTCCTGCTGCATTTGGATCTACTCCTCCATTTGGATTTGCATTTTTGTATAATTGTTCAGACATTTCGTAAAATACTTTTGTTAATTTTTCTGTAGCTTCTTTTATGCTTTCTGTATTATTTGAATCAAGAGCTTTTCTTGTATTTTCAATTTCAGCTTCTACTTTAGCTTTTTCTTCTCCACTAATTTTGTCTCCTAATTCTCCTAATGTTTTTTCACTGTTGTAAATTAAGCTTTCAGCATTATTTTTAACTTCGATTTCTTCTTTTTTCTTTTTATCTTCTTCAGCATGTGCTTCTGCATCTTTAACAGCTTTTTCAATATCTTCATCTGTTAAGTTTGTAGATGCTGTAATTGATACATTTTGTTCATTTCCTGTTGCCATATCTTTTGCAGATACATGTACTATACCGTTTGCATCTATATCAAATGTTACTTCTATTTGAGGTACTCCTCTTGGTGCTGCTGGAATTCCTGTTAATTGGAATCTTCCTAATGTTTTGTTATATGCAGCCATTTCTCTTTCACCTTGTAATACATGTACTTCTACTGAAGTTTGACCATCTGCAGCTGTTGAGAATACTTGTGATTTCTTTGTTGGTATTGTTGTGTTTCTTTCAATTAATTTTGTGAATACTCCACCATATGTTTCAATACCTAATGATAATGGTGTTACATCTAGTAATACTAAGTCTTTAACATCTCCTGATAATACACCACCTTGGATTGCTGCACCAATAGCAACACATTCATCTGGGTTTATTCCTTTATCTGGTTCTTTTCCTGTTATTCTCTTAACAACTTCTTGAACAGCTGGAACTCTTGTAGATCCACCAACTAATAATACTTTATGAACATCATTTGCTGTTAATCCTGCATCTTTTAATGCTTGATTTACAGGTCCTGCTGTTGCTTCTACTAAATCATGTATTAATTCTTCAAATTTTGATCTTGTTAATGTTACATCTAAGTGTTTTGGTCCTGTTGCATCTGCTGTAATGAATGGTAAATTAATTTGTGTTTGTTGTACACCTGATAATTCAATTTTAGCTTTTTCTGCTGCTTCTTTTAATCTTTGCATTGCCATTTTATCTGTTGATAAATCAATTCCATTTGATTTTTTGAATTCAGATACAAGGTAATCTATAATTTTTTGATCAAAGTCATCTCCTCCTAAATGTGTGTTACCATTTGTTGCTAATACTTCAAATACACCGTCACCAATGTCTAGTATAGATACATCAAATGTTCCTCCACCTAAGTCATATATCATGATTTTTTGATCTTGTTCTTTATCCATTCCATATGCTAATGATGCTGCTGTTGGTTCATTTATGATTCTTAGTACTTCAAGTCCAGCTATTTTTCCTGCATCTTTTGTTGCTTGTCTTTGGCTATCACTGAAGTATGCTGGTACTGTAATAACTGCTTGAGTTACTTTTTGTCCTAAATAGTTTTCAGCATCTGCTTTTAATTTTTGTAATATCATTGCTGATATTTCTTGTGGTGAGAATTTATCTCCGTCTATATCAACTTTTTCATTTGTTCCCATTTTTCTTTTTATTGATATAACAGTATTTTCTGGATTTGTTACTGCTTGACGTTTTGCTATTTGTCCTACTAGTCTTTCTCCATTTTTAGAGAATGCTACTACAGATGGTGTTGTTCTGTTTCCTTCTGCGTTTGGTATTACTACTGGTTCTCCTCCTTCCATTACTGCTACACATGAATTTGTTGTTCCTAAGTCAATTCCTATTATTTTTCCCATTTTAATTTACTTCCTTTCTTTTTAGGGGACACATCTTTACCTTGGGTCATTTCTGTTAGGGACAAGATATGTCCCCACTTTCATTTATTTTCTATGAGCAATAAATGTTCCTGCTTTCATTTATTCCTTTTATGAATAAAATAACTTACCCGATTGCGTCCTCATAATATATATTCTTAAAATTAATAACTATATAATTGTTAGTTGTTTATAAACACACCCAATTTCAGCTTGAGGTGTATCATCTATTAATATAACTCTAATAAAAAACATCATAAAAATTAAAATACCTATTAGCCAAGTTATATATGTTGATAACTTTTTATTTTTTTCTTTTTTAGAAAGTTCTTTCATTTCTTTATTTTTCTTTATTATAGTAATTATTAGAGCAATGCAAATTATAAGGCAAACTACTATTGTAACTATTGCTACTGCATTTACCACAATTTTTCCAATACTTGTAATTTCTATTACATTATCCATATATTTTACCTAATTAGCAACTACTACCATAGAATGTCTTATAACCCTATTGCCTATTTTGTAACCCTTTCTATATTCTTGCACAATTTCTTGTGCATTTTTGTCTGGGTCTTGAACACTACTTACAGCCTCATGCAAACTTGGGTCAAAGGTTTCTCCAATTGCTGGAATTTCTTCAACTCCCTTTGTTTTTAATACATCCTTAAATTGTTTTAGTACTAATTCTATACCCTTTTTATATTCAGCATCTTGTGTTTCAACTTTTAATGCATTTTCTAGATTATCTACTATTGGCAAAAATACTTCAACAATATCTCCAAGTATTGAATTGTATAATGTTTCACGTTCTTTGCTACTTCTTTTTTTGTAGTTTTCAAATTCTGCCATTACCCTTTTATATCTGTCATTTAATTCGTCAAGTTCTTGTTGTTTTGGATCTATTATGCAATCTGTTTTTTCTTGTTGATTTTCTTGTTGTTCTTGTTCCATATTTTTTTGTCTTTCTTCAACTTTTTCATCTTTCATATTTATCTTTTTCCCTTCTTTATATCTAATTTTCAATTTGTATTATCATTATTGGATGTGTCTTCATTATTTGGATCATTTAACTTTTTACTAATATATTTCATTACTGAAATTACTTTTGCATAATCCATTCTCTTAGGTCCTATTATTCCAATTGTTCCCAAATCTTTATTTCCTATTCTATGTTTGAATGTTACTACACTAAAGTCCTTTAATTCCTCTTTTTCATTTTCTTCACCAATATATACATTTATGTCTTTAGCAAATCCTGTATTTAACATATCTGCCATCAGATCTTTTTCGTCTAATATATTTACAAAGTTTTTGGCAACTTCTAAGCTGTTAAATTCAGGTAATTCAAACAATTTATTTGCACCTTCCAAATGAAAATTCTCATCTTCAATTACTTTTTTCATTTGTTCAATTATTGGTTTTATTAAATTTACACTATAGCTCATTTCTTCAACTAAATATTTTTCTAAAGGTTTATCTATTTTTGTTATTGGTTCACCTTTTAGTTTATTGTTAAACATATAGCTTAATGTCTGAACTTGATTTTCTGTAATATCCTCATCAAATTTTATTATTGTTTCTTTTACTAAACCTGTATCTGTAAGTATTACCGCCATCATCATTCTTGGACTTAATAATACAAATTTTATATTTTCTATTTTTTGTACATCTGAACTTGGTCCTATTGATACTGTTGTATAATGTGTTATTTCAGAAATTGTACTTGAAGCTATCTTTGTTATTTCTTCTAATTCATTTACTTTGGCTTCAAGTTTATCACTTATATATTTTATTTCATCTAAAGTGATTTTATCTTCTTGTAATAGTTCATCAACATAGTATCTATATCCTTTTGCTGATGGTATTCTTCCTGCTGATGTATGTGGCTTTTCTAGATACTCCATTTTTTCTAGTTCTGCCATTTCATTTCTTATTGTAGCACTACTACATTCTAATCCTTCTAGATTCATTATCGCATTTGAACTTACAGGTTCTGCTGTTTGAATATATGTTTCAACTATTGCTTGTAGTACTCTTTTTTTTCTTTCATCTAACACCTTTCTTCCCCCTATTCATTTGAGAAATGTTAGCTTTTATATTTTTAGCACTCTTTTTGTGTGTTTGCTAATTTCGTATATTAATATACAACATTTTTTAGCACTTGTCAAGTGTTTTTGCTAACTTTTTTATAAAAAAAAGATAGTCTTTATGACTATCTAATAACATATTATTCTTCCTCATCGCATCCACTGCAACATGAACAATGTCCACTACATTCATCATCATCTTCTTCTACAAACTCGTAAATATCTTCTTGAATGTAAGAAACATTTTTTTCTAATTCTGCAACTCTTTTTTCAAGTTGTTCTATTTTTTCAATCAATTCTTTTTCTGACATAATTTATACCCTTTCCATATATTCACATGTACGTGTATCAATTCTTAAAACATCTCCAATGTTAACAAACATAGGAACTTGTAATTCTAAACCTGTTTCTAATGTTGCTGGTTTTCCAGATGTTGTTGTTGTATTTCCTGCAAATCCAGGTTCTGTATAAGTTACTTCTAATTCAACAAATATTGGTGGTTCAACTGCAAAAACTTTTCCTTTAAAAGATAATATTGTTACTTCCATGTTTTCTTTTAAATATTTTAAACAATCTCCAATATCTTCTTTATTTAATGGCATTTGATCATATGTTTCATTGTCCATAAAATAATATAAATCTCCATCATTATATAAATATTGCATTGTTTTCTTTTCAATTTCTGCTCCTGGATATTTATCAGAAGGGTTAAATGTTTTTTCTAAAACTGCCCCTGTTATTACATTTTTTAATTTTGTTCTAACAAATGCTGCACCTTTTCCTGGTTTTACGTGTTGGAATTCTACTACTCTGAAAACTCCTCCGTCCATTTCAAATGTTGTTCCATTTCTAAAATCTCCTGCCATGTATACTCCTGCCATGTTAATTTCTCCTTTCAAATTCTTTACATAAATTTTCGACTTCTTCTATTTTACACTATATCTGTTTAAAAATCAAGTGCTTGCGCACAATTTTTTACCAGTGGGGACACTCATCTTTGGTAAAAATTTTTACCAGTAGGGACACCCTTTACAACTAATTACATTTAATGGGTGTCCCCTGTGGTAATTTTTTTACCATTAATGGGTGCTAGTACATTCTTCCGGTACTGTTGATTCTAAAAAATACTCTGTATATTTATTTTTACATGATTTCGTTGCTCTTTTACCTGTATCTTCACAAATAGTATAACTATATACTGAACTTGGTCTCTCATAAGTTGCACCTTTTAGTCCACTATGTATTGTAGTCATAACACTTGACCACAAAAGTCCTGCTGGATTTTTCATATTAGATTCTATTGTTTCATTTTCATCAAATCCATACCAAGTAGCAGCTGTATAATATGGAGTAAAACCGCAAAGCCATCTATCATAATTTTCGTCAGTTGTACCTGTTTTTGCAGAAACATCCATTCCTGCAATCTTACAATATGTTGCTGTACCTTTACTTCCTATTACAGGTTGTGTTAAAAGTTCTTTTACAATGTATGCAACATCAGCTTTAACTATTCTTTTTTTATTTTGAGATGTTTTTATAATTGTTTCACCTGCTTTATTATTAATATTAGTATAAAAAGTAGGTTCTATATATACTCCATCATTTGCTATCATTGCATATGCACCTGCCATTTCCAATGGACTTATTCCTTTTTGAAGTCCACCAAGTGCCAAGACTAAATTTTCATCTTCTTCTGTTAATGTAGTAATTCCCATTTTTTCTAGATATTTTATTGAATTCTGTGGTCTTAATTTTTCCATTATTTCTACAAATGGTATATTTTGAGAAGATTCAACAGCTCTTCTAACTGTTATTTTTCCTAATGATTTATTATAGTCTGTTGGATGATATCCTTTCTCAAAATCCCTTTCAGTATCGTCATATATTGATGCACCTGTAATAATTTTCTGGTCAATAGCTGGTATCAATACAGATAGCGGTTTTATTGAAGAACCTGTTTGTCTAATACTCTGTGTTGCTCTATTAAGAGGCCTTACTTCTGTTTTTTCTCCCAATCCTCCAACACATCCAACTACAAATCCTGTTTTATGGTCAATAATTACCATTGCTGCTTGTGATGTTTTTCCATCTTTTTTAGATTGTAAACTATATTTTGTTTTTTCAAATTCTTTTTCTGTTTTATCTTGTATATTTGAATCTTGTGTGCTATATATTGTCAAACCTGCCATATAAAGATAATTAGTTGCAAATGTTTCAGAAATATTATATTTTTTAGAAATATCTCCTGTAACTTCTGATATTAATGCATCAGTATGATAAGAATATACCGCACTTTCAGCATTAATTGTACCTTTCTTGAAATTCAACCCCTTATCTACATTATTTATCGCTGTATTATAACTATCTTCATTAATATAATCCAATTCTAACATTTTATCTAAAACAGTTTTAGTCCTTTTAGTAATTTTCTCCGTGTTAACTTTTTCTCCAAATGGATTGTATGCCTTGGGTGCATTATTTATTCCAGCTAAAAATGCACATTCTTCCAATGTAAGTTCTGAACTTGTTTTACTAAAATAATATTGACTAGCTGTTTCAACACCATACATATTAGGGCCTACATATATAATATTAAAATATGCTTCTAATATTTCATCTTTTGATAGTTCTGTTTCTAATAACCATGCTTTCCACCATTCTCCTACTTTTCTTGTAATTTTATCTGATGAATTTCCTGTTAAGTTTTTTACTAATTGTTGTGTTATTGTACTGCCACCAAAAGAAGATTTTCCTAAATGCCTAATATAACTTAATATTGCTCCACCTGTCCTTTTTATGTCTACACCACTATGTGTATAAAAACGTTGATCTTCTATTGCAACATATGCATTTTTTAAATTATCTGGCACATTTGATATAGTAACTTTTTGATTTTTTCTTCCACATCCTAATTTTGCAATTTCGTTTCCATCAGAGTCCAAAACAATCGAATTTTCATTTCTAATCATTTCTTTTGCAATCTTTCTCCATGTTTGTGCCGAAATTCCTAAATACACCCCTAAACCAATAATCAAAATCACACAGATAACTAATATGCCTTTTCTCCACTTCTTTTTTGTTCCTTTTTTCTCTTTCTTCTTATGTTTATTCTTTTTTTCTACTTTATCTTTATTCTTTTCTTTATCTTTTTTAAAGGCTTTTGGAACATAATTTTCTTCTTCTTCTTTTTTCTTCTTTTTCTTTTTCAATTATTCTCACTTTCCCTTAAATTAATATTATGAACAATATGCACAAAGTATTGCTTCTAGTCCAATGTTCAAATCTATTAATCCAATTTTATATTTATAATCCAAATTTTCAAGTTCCTGAACAATTTTTCTAAGTTCAGAAGTTTTAAAACCTTTAGCTTGCGCTTTATATTTATTTACCAAAAACATCTGATTAGGCTTTAGTTGCAAACTTTGAGCAATGTCTTTATTATAGGCAATTGCTAATTTAACAAAATATAATTTTTTAAAATGATTGTACAGTGTAATCAAAATCTTCTGAATAGGCTCTTTTGATGCAATTAAATTATATAAAACATCCATTGCTTCTTTAACCTTTTTTTGACCAAGATTATCTGTCAAATCAAATATAACGCTTTCAATTTTCTTTATGCATAATTTATCTATATCTTGTTTTTTTATTGTACCGTTTTCACCTGCAAATTCAATAAGTTTTCTAATTTCATTTATTAAATCTTGCATATTAGTACCACAACTTTCAATTAAATATTGAAGATTACTTTCATCGACATTTACTTTATAGCTATTACAAATTGACTTTAATCTTTTAATAATTTGAAATGGCTTTTGTTCTTCAAAATTGCACACTATTCCTATTTTTTCAATTGTATTATATATTGAATTTTTCTCCGCTTCATTTTCAACAAATACAAGTACCACTGCATTCTTTATCATATCAACATTTTCTTTTAGATAATCATTTATCTTATCTTTCAATTCTTTACTTACTCCACCAGTTCTGCCCTTTGTTTCTCTTTTAAATATTCCAGTATTTCTTGCAATTATAAGTTTATTAGCATATCCAAACGCTGGTGTTTCCATATCTGCAATTAATTCCTGTATATTGTTTTCATCTATTGATATATAATTTATTCCTTTCACAACTTCGCCAAAGTTCTTTTTTATTTTATGTATTTGTTGCTCTAGTAAAAATGTATCTTCTCCATATAATAAGTATATCCCTTGGCAAGTTCCTTGATTTAATTGTTTTTCCAGTTCTTCAACCTTTAGCATTATTACTCCTTTGCTTTTACCAGTAGGGACACCCCTATTTGGTAAAATTTTTTACCAAAAGGGACACCCTTTAAAACTAATCGCATTTAAGGGTGTCCCCTGTGGTAATTTTTTTTACCATTAATGGGTGTCCCCACTGGTAAATTTATTAAGTTTCTAAAATTATTCTAAATACTTCGGCAACACTCCATGCCTGAGCAAAAGCTCCCTTAGGTGCATATGGCCTTTTAGAATCATATATTTCCGCAATACTACCAATACAACCTCTTTCATTAATTTCTTTATAGAATGTTTTTGTTGTATTTTTTATAAATTCCTCTAATTGATTTTCATATTTTGTCTTGTCAGCTTTTGTTTTACTATATAAAGCTAATTTTTTTAATGCGTTATAATATGGTCCTAATAGCCAAGTCCAAGTAATTCCTTGGTGATAACTAAAGTCTCTTCTTGCTCCATCACCTTCATAAACTTCTACATAGTTTTCTTCACCTTTTGCAAGACTTTTTAGTCCATAATTATTTAATAATTTTTTTGTTACTGTTTCAAACATATTTCTTGCTTCTTCTGATTTTGGATCTAAAACTGGGTATGTTAAGCTTAAGGCAAATAATTGGTTTGGTCTTATTTTGCCATCTCCAAGTACATCATATAAGCATTTTCTACGTTTATTATAAAATTTATTTTCAAATGAATTTTTACATTTTGTTGCCATTTTTTCATATTTTTTTACTTTATCTTTGTCACCATTTTTTGTAGCTAATTCACTCATAATTTTTAATGCATTATACCACATTGCATTTATTTCTACTGGTTTTCCATTACGTGGTGTTACTGCTATTCCAGCATATTTTGCATCCATCCAAGTATTTTGTGTGTTTTCTGTTCCTGATACAATTAATCCATCTGTATCCATATATATATTATTATTATCTAAGTCAACACCATTTGAATAATTTTCAATTATATTTTGCATTTTAGGATAAATATTTTCCATTACAAATTCATAATCATTTGTATATTCTAAGTATTTCTTTACTTGTTCAAAAAATAATAATGATGCATCTACACTATTGTATAATGGTCTGTAATCATCTTCGCTGTACGTATTTGGAATTAATCCATATTTGATATCTCTAATGCAATGTTGTAAAACTTTCTTTGCTTTATCAAATTTCTTAGTTACTAAAAATAATCCTTCAAATGAAATTAATGTATCTCTCATCCAATCTAAAAACCATGGATATCCTGCTATTGCAGAATATGTATTAAATAATGGTCTTTTTATAATGAAATTGTCACATGCTATTAAAAAGCTTTTTATTAGTTCATATCTTTGTTTTTCTTCTTTGGTTTTATATTCTTTTGTAGTGTCTATTAATCCTGAATCATTAAATGTTTTACACAATCTGATTGTTTCTTTCATTATTAATGCTCTAGCATCTAATTCTTCTATATTTTCCTCTACAGAACATACAAATGAAATTTCTTTTTCTTCATTTGGTTCAATCTCTATTTCATATCTTCCTGGTACTGCATGATTTTCTTCTGGTTCAAATCCTCTTTTTTCTTCTTCAATATAAAACATATTATAAAATGTATCATTATGATGTTCTATATAATTTCCATCTGAAATAGACATGTAAATAGGATTTCCATCATCTATTTGGACTTCTAATTTTCGTCCACTAATCTTTTGCTTTACATCAAATAAATGGTCTTTATTTATTCCATGCGCATTTCTGAAATTCATTATTGGTGCTAATATTAATTTAGAATGATGCTCTCCATTTTTTATTTTGTAATACACTCCTACTGTATTTTTAAAATGTTCCATACATACAGTTTTTGTAATTTCAATATTTTCAACTTTGTATTCAAATGTTGGCAAAAGCTCTTTTGAAAAACTTTCTTGATACTTATATCCTTGTGATATATAATTTTTGCCAACATTTGTGAATAACTCGTATTTTTTTCCATCTGTTTCTATGCTTTCATCTAATTTTGAAAGAATAAGCCTTCTTCTTGCAGGTGGAATTATTGGAACTACAAGTAATCCATGATATTTTCTTGTATTTGCTCCAATTATTGTTGATGAAGCAAATCCTCCTATTCCATTTGTAATTATCCATTCTTTGTCTAAAGCTGTTTCTAAATTTAAATCCTCTTTTGCAAATCTCATCTTATTTTTTCATCCTTTCTCTTGGAAATTCTTCTCCAGATTCTTTAATTGACTTAATTCTATCACTGTATTTACTACTAAACTTACTTTGCTTTTTGTATCTTTTTTTCTTATTTGGATCAATTCCTTTTTTCTTAGATTTTTTATCAAGTTTCTTTTTTTCTTTTTTCATTTTATTTATTCTTTTATCTGATTGCAATTTTGCATTTAACATCAAATATTCTGGATCGCTTTCTCTATCTTGATATTTCATATCATTGCAAATTAATGTTATAGCAGATTCTGCAATCATACTTGAATCGTGTCTTATTTTGCCATCGCTTATTGTTGATATATTTTTCTTTATAAATTTGATTCTTTTTAAAGATGGATCATTTATTTTTTGTTCTACTAAATCTGCTCCTTCTCTATTATACATTTTTATATATTCAGGAATTACTTCCCCTGTATCATAGATACAATAATCTATCAATCCTTCTCCACAATGATCTATTATTGCTTTTATATGGTCTTCTACAGAATAATCATCTGTTTGTCCTGGTTCTGTCATAATGTTATTTACATATATTTTTATTGCTTTACTTTCTCTTATTGCTTTTGCAACTCCATTTACTAATAAATTTGGAATCACATTTGTATATAGACTTCCAGGTCCTATTATTATACTATCAGCTTCTCTTATTGCTTCTAATACTCCTGGCGCAGGTCTGCAGTTTGATGGTTTTAAATACACTCTATTGATTTTTGTCATTTTGTCGTTTACTATTTCAGGTATTTTATCTTTTTCTTCAACAACATATCCATTATCTAATTCTGCACAAATCTTCATTTCTTCTGATGTTACAGGCATTACATTTCCTATTATTTTAAATATAGAATTGCTTTTTTCTATTGATGTTATATCATTTTTGTAGATTTCTTTCATTGCTGTAAAATATATGTCTGAAAATTTTAGTCCTCTTAATCTTTCATTTGTCATTTCATGATTTAATATTTGCTCTAATTCTCCATTGCTCCCTTCTGAAAGTGCTGCTATACTGTCTTTAACTTCTTCAAATGGTAGTGCAGTTCCTAATGCTCGTCTTGAATTATTAGGCTGTTTTCCATATTCTGAAACTGCAACAATTCCTATTATATTATTTGTATATTTCTTCATTCCAGATAATACTGTATTTAATCCTGCACCTCCACCTATTGCAACTATTTTAGGTCCTTTATCATATATTTTTCTATCAAATATTAATGATTGCACATTTACATTTTTCTTATGCTTCATTCTATCATCAGTTGCTTCTATAAATAATTCCATATTTCTCTTATTTAAAAAGATTAACCCTAATACAATACATGTAAATCCTATTACAAATATTACTACTACTTTTCCTGCATCACTAAATTCCATTTCTTTTTGTACTAATATTTTTGCAATTCCATAACATGTTAATACTATTCCTACTAGTACTAAAAAAATCCACCTTTTCATTTTTGAACTTGATTTTAACCAGTGCCATATACCTTTCATTTCTATTTCTCCTTTTATAAAATTTCTATTTCTGCTTCTATTGTCTTTCCGAATTTTTTATAGACTTGTTCTTTTGTGTATTCCATTAATTTAATCACATCTTTTGCAGTTGCATTATTTTTATTTATTATAAATCCTGCATGTTTTTCTGAAATTTGTGCTCCTCCAATTTGATATCCTTTTAATCCACATTCATCAATTAATTTTGCAGTTATAAAATCTGAGCCTCTTTTAAATGTGCTACCAGCACTTGGATATTCTATTGGCTGTTTTTCTTTTCTAAAATTCGCATATTCAGTCATTTTTTCTTTTATTTCATTTGCATTTCCTTTTTCCAATTCGATTTCTGTTTCTACAATTATATAGTCGTTATGTGAAAACAAGCTTTTTCTATATTCAAATTCTGCTTGATTACTTTCTATTTTATGAACTGCTCCATTTCTGTCTACATATGTTACTGTTTTTACAATATCCTTCATTTCTGAACCATGTGCACCTGCATTCATTCTTATTGCTCCACCTATTGTTCCTGGTATTCCTGATGCAAATTCAAATCCAGTAATTTCTTGTTTTAAACACTTTTGTGCTAATAATCCAAGTTTTACTCCACTTCCTACTGTTATTATTGCTTTTTTATCTTGAATATCTATTTCTAAATTATCTATTTCTATTTTCACGACAATTCCTTTTATTCCTTCATCTGAAACAAGTATATTACTTCCATTTCCTATAATAGTTAGCTTTATATTATTTTCATTTGTATATTTTAAAATTGATTTTAATTGCTCTAATGTTTTAATTTTTACCATACATTCTGCTGGCCCACCAATTTTAAATGATGTATACTTACTCATTGGTTCATTTATATAAACATTTTCTTGAGGTATAATGTTTTGAATTTCTTTTATGTTCATATTTCAATCATCCTTTCTGAATGAACAAAACAATGTAGCCCTATTTGAACAGGTTTAAATTTTGGACTACAAGAAGAAAATCTTGTTAGATTTTTTTCAATCTTATCATTTTTTTCCTAAATTTACAAGAATTTTTAATAAATCTCTTTAAATTTTATTAAATTTATTGTATAATATATTTGTATTTAATGCATTATTCGAATGGAGGAATTTTTATGTGGCAAATATGGTTAATTGCATCAGGTGTATTTTTCGTAATGGAAATTTTTACTGTAGGTTTTCTAATATTTTGGTTAGGTGTTGGAGCATTAATTGCAATGATTATAAGCTTTCTAACCAGTAATATAATCATTCAAACTACAGTTTTTGTTATTTCATCTGGACTACTTATTTTTGCAACAAAGCCTTTAGTTAATAAAATTACCAAAAAAGAAACTGTGCCAACTAATGTTTATTCGATTGTTGGAAAAAAAGGAATAGTTATTGAAAATATTAATTGGTCTACAGGCACAGGTCAAATAAAATCTGAAGGAGAAATTTGGTCTGCAAAAACAAATGGACAAATAAACATTCCAAAAGGAACTGAAGTAGAAATTGAAAGTATTGATGGTGTTAAGGTTATTGTAAAACCTTTAAATGTAACATCAAATGTATAGTTATTTATATTAAAAAATATTTTATTAAGCAAGAAACACTTGCTAGAAGGAGGAAATTATGGGCTTTTTAATTGCATTACTTGTCATAATAGTAATCATAGCAGTTAAATCAATCAAAGTCGTTAGACAATCTGAGGTATATATTATAGAAAGGTTAGGTAGATTTCACAAAGTTGCTGATGCTGGTCTTACAATCATTATTCCATTTTTTGACCACGTTAGAAGTGTTGTAAGTTTAAAACAACAAACTATGGATATTCCACCTCAAGGAGTTATCACTAAAGATAATGTTACAATTACAATAGACACTGTTGTATTTTATCAAATAACAGATCCTGCAAAGGCTGTTTATGAAATTCAAAGTTTGAAAAAAGGTATTGAATATCTTGCTATTACAACAATTCGTGATATTGTTGGTAAAATGGACTTAGATGCAACATTCAGTTCTAGAGATGGTATAAACTCTCAATTAAGAGTTATCCTTGATGATGCAACAGATAGATGGGGATGTAAAATAGATAGAGTTGAAATTAAAGATATCACTCCACCAGCTGATATTAGAGATGCAATGGAGAAACAAATGAATGCAGAAAGAAATAAAAGAGCTTTAATTCTTGAAGCTGAAGCTCAAAAACAATCTGCTGTTACAATTGCAGAAGGTAAAAAACAAGCTGCCATTCTAGAAGCTGAAGCTGACAGAGAAGCTAGAATTCGTAGAGCTGCCGGTGAAGCACAAGCTATTAAATCTGTTGCTGAAGCTAAAGCTGAAGAAATTTCTATGGTTTATGATGCTATCAAAAATGCTGACCCAGATGAAAAACTTGTTCAAATTAAGTCTCTTGAAGCTCTTGAAGAAGTTGCTAAAGGTGAGGCTAATAAAATCTTTATTCCTTTTGAAGCTACTAGTGCTTTAAGTAGTCTAGGTGCTGCAAAAGAAATATTTAAAGATAATAAACAATAATATAAACGACAAAAATAATTATTTTAAAAAGAGAAACTTTAAATTTTCAAAGTTTCTCTTTTACTTTTTAAATGGTTCAACATGAACAACTGCTTTATAAACCTTATCCAATTTAGAAATATTATTTTCTAAATTATCAGCTAGCTTATGACTATCAAACGTAGTCATATTTCCATCAACTGCAATTGTTAGAAATATAACATACTGATATCCAACAGGAGCTGATGATAAACCGTTTATTTCTTCCACTTCTTTATATCCATGAACCAAATCTAATATAATATCTTTTGTTTCTTCATCTATTGACATATCCATCAGTATATTATAACTTTCCACAAAAATTTCTATACCTGTTTTAAAAATCCATGCAGATATTCCAATGCCAACAACACTATCAAACCAATTAATTCCTTTTAAGGACAACAATATCGATATTAGTGTAAATGTAGTTATAACACAATCATTTCTATGATCTTCCATACTTGCTTGTAATAATATATTATTATATTTTTTATACATTGACATTGTATATATAAACAATATTAATTTAGTTATTATTGTAACAATGCAAACTATTATTAACCACCATGAAAATATAATCTCATTTCCATTAAGTAATTTTACAACAGCATCTATTATCATTTTTATTGATACTATTATCATTGAAATTGCTATAAACATTGAAAATATGTATTCTGCCTTGCCATGTCCGAAATTATGATCCTCATCTCCCGGAACACTTGCAATTTTATTTCCTATAGATGCCATTAGTGATGCAAATATATCTCCTGCACTATTTATACTATCTGCAATCATTGATTGACTTTTACTTGCAAATCCAACAATTGCTTTTATAACTAACAAAAATGTATTTCCTATTATTCCATACATTCCGGCTTTTTTTGTCGCCTTAAATCTCTCTTTTTCCACAGTCTCACCTTCCTATAACTTATAATAAATACTATTATTATATTTTTTTTCATATGTTTTTTCAAGTACTTTTTGGAAATAATTGCATTTGTTTTAAATTTGTGCTATAATGAATTGTGTACAAAAATTTTATTTATAAGAGGTGTAAAATATATGGCACTATTAATATTAATATATGTATTAATTTTTATAATATTCGCACTAGCTATATATGCTATAATGCAAATTAAATTAGCAGGTATTGAAGTAAAAGACTTTTGGAGCTTTATAGAAGCAAACCAAATTTTAGATAAATTATACGAATTCTCAAAAAAATATAAAACACTTTCTCCTCAACAACAAGTAATATATTTAATGGAAGCAGAAAAAGTATTTAACGCTTTCGATAAAATCCCTGATATCATTTGGGAAGATGAATTCAAGAAATATGATGAAGTTCTAAAAAAATATAATGAAATAAAAGTGGATAGATGGATGTCTTCTTCTAATTAGAAGTAAGACATCTATTTTTGGGCAAAAATGTACCCGGTACAAATTTTACCTTAATACCCACTTTTGATTTTTCTTTAAATTACCAGCTAAAATCTCTTCAGAAATTCTATCTTCCACAAGACTTTGAATTGTTCTTCTTAATGGTCGTGCTCCAAAATTGCTATCAAAGCCTTTTTCCAAAATAGTATTTACAACACTATCATCAATTTCAACAATATACTTTTGTGTTCTTAGCCTTTCTTTAACTTGTTCTAACATAATTTGAGTTATATTTTTAATATCTTCACAATTTAATTTATGGAACACAATAATCTCATCAATTCTATTAATAAATTCTGGTCTTAACTCATGTTTTAGTTCTTTTATTACTTCTTTTTTTATCTCCTCATATTCTTTTTGAGTCTCCAAAATCTGCTCCTTTTTTAGTTTCTCTTTGTTGTCTTCCATTTGTAAAACTGAATTCGAACTAAAGCCAAGAGCCTTTCTTTCAGTAATATGTCTTGCTCCCAAATTCGATGTCATAATTATAACAGTATTTTTAAAATTCACTTCTCTTCCCTGTGAATCAGTCAAATGCCCATCTTCTAATATTTGAAGTAGAATATTCATTACATCAGGATGAGCCTTTTCAACTTCGTCAAATAATACCAAAGAATATGGTTTTCTTCTAACCTTTTCAGTTAATTGGCCTCCTCCTTCAAATCCTATATATCCTGGTGGTGCACCTATTAGTTTAGATACTGAATGTGCTTCCATGTATTCTGACATATCTAATCTAATAATTGCATTTTCATTCTCAAATAGTATCTCTGCCAGGGCTTTTGAAAGCTCAGTTTTTCCTACTCCAGTTGGTCCTAAAAATAGAAATGAACCTATTGGTCTTTTAGGATCCTTTAAACCAACCCTTCCTCTTCTAATAGCTTTAGAAACCGCTTCTACAGCTTCATCTTGTCCCACAACTCTTTCATGTAGTTTTTCTTCTAAATGTTTTAACTTTTCATTTTCATCTTCGGTTAATTTCTGAACAGGAATTCCAGTCCATTTAGATATTATTTCAGCTATATTTTCCTCTTTAATTTCAATTATATCTCTATTTTTTCTTTTTCTCCATTTACTAATTTCTTTTTCATATTCTCCTCTTGTTTCATTTTCGACATCTCTAAGTTTAGCAGCTTTTTCAAAATCCTGATTATATATAGCTTCTTCTTTTTCCTTTGATATTACCTCAATTTTTTCCTCTAACACCTTCATTTCATCTGGTTCAGTAAAAATCTTCATTCTAACTTGTGAAGCAGATTCATCAATTAAATCAATTGCCTTGTCTGGCAAAAATCTATCTGTTATATATCGTACAGATAAACTAACAGCTGCATTTATTGCCTCATCAGAAATTTTAACATTATGATGTGCCTCATATTTATCTCTTATTCCCTTTATTATCTCAATCGTTTGAATTTCTGTAGGTTCACCAATATCTACAGTACTAAATCTTCTTTCTAAAGCTGAATCTTTTTCAATATATTTTCTATATTCTTCAATCGTTGTTGCACCTATCAATTGAATTTCTCCTCTAGCCAACAATGGTTTCAAAATATTTGCCGCATCAATTGCACCCTCTGCTGCACCAGCTCCAACTATTGTATGTATTTCATCTATAAATAGTATAACGTCTCCTACTTTTTTAACTTCATTTAAAGCTTTTTTTATTCTTTCCTCAAAATCTCCTCTATATTTAGCACCTGCAACCATACCGGATATATCCATACTTACAATTCTTTTATCTTTTAATCCCTCTGGAACTTCTCCTATTATTATCTTCTCTGCTAGCCCTTCTACAATTGCTGTCTTTCCAACACCTGGTTCACCTATTAAGCATGGATTATTTTTGGTTCTTCTTGATAGTATTTGTATAATTCTTTCAATTTCTTTATCTCTTCCTATTATATTGTCAAATTTTCCGTTCTCAGCCTGAAGAGTTAAATCTTCTCCAAATTGATTTAAGGTTGTTGTATTTGATGAACTTCCTCTTTCCTGTATTTTATCTTTTTTTACGTCTTTATCATACTCTTCTTCATTAATAACTTTTGCAATTTCATTATAAATTTTAGAAATTTCAACGTCTAAATCTGTAATAATCTTAACCGCAACACAATCATTTTCTTTCATTATTGCTAATAATAAGTGTTCTGTTCCTATATAATTATATCCAATCCTCTTTGCTTCTATAAAGGCATTTTCCAGCACCTTTTTGGTTCTTGGCGTAAACCCTAATGTTTCTTTTATCTCTTTTCCAACACCTAAAAGTTCCTCAATTATTTCTTTCACTTTATCATCTGTAATTCCTTTATTATTTAGAACCTTTGCAGCAATCCCTTCACCCTCTTTTACTAATCCATATAAAATGTGTTCTGTTCCTATGTAATTATGTCCTAATTGTAATGATATCTCATCAGCTATTTCTATAGCTTTTTTTGCTTTATTCGTAAATTTATATAACATTTTATCCCTCCTCGGGAAATTTTGTACCGGGTACATTTTTTCCCTTTGTCATTTCAGTCATTTTCTCTGCCTTTTCTTTTTGCTCTGGTAATGGTATCCATGCAAAATACGATGATACAAATTCACCATATTTGGTTGTATCTTCTCCAACTTCTGGATGTTTTTGTTTATTTTCCTTATCCATAAAAAGCACCTACCTTTCTATTAAGGTATGTGCTTTTTTTGAAATTTTATTCAATTAATCTTTTATTCCAAATAATAATTTTACAATTCCTCTTAAGCATTTAGGAACTTTTTTTACAACAATGGTCATATGTAAACCTCCTTTTAGCAGAGTAACCATAATATTCCTACTAATATCACTACTATTCCTATCAAAAATAGCCACCCTACTACCGGAAGGAATAATACTAGCAATATTCCCATTCCTAATCCTATTAAACATACTCCAAATGTCTTTTTTAAGATTTTCATTATGATTTCCTCCAAGATTTTTGTTATATTATATTCCTAAAATTTCAATTATGTGAATTGTGATTTTTATTTAAATCACGCTCAATCTCTTAGCTCTTTTCTAATATCGAAAGAAAAAAGGAAACTCAAGAACTAATCTCAAATTTCCTTATCATATATTTATATATATTTATATTTTTATTATCCGTTTACTAAATCTTTTAATGCTTTACCAGCTTTAAATACTGGAGCTTTAGATGCAGGTATTTTTATTTCTTCTTTTGTTTGAGGATTTCTACCTTTTCTAGCAGCTCTTTTTCTAACTTCGAAAGAACCAAATCCAACTAATTGAACTTTGTCTCCTTCTTTTAATGTTTCAGCTATAACTTCTGTCAATGCATTTACTGCTGCTTCTGTTGCTTTTTTAGATTCTCCTGTTTTTGCAGCGATAGCTGCTACTAATTCAGCTTTGTTCATTATACATTACCTCCTAATAAATTTTGTATATGTACTTTATATTGCTGCTGTTGCAATATATGTACTCTAGTTTATCTTATTCTCCAAATCAAATTAAAATCCCCTCTTTTTTTTGAAAATTTTAATATATTTTTAGTTTTTCTAAAATATTATATATCTTTTTGCCTTTTGGTAGCATATATATATCATCTTTATTGTAAATTTTTAATGCTAAGACTGCTAGCACATAAACTATTACAGCAAATAAGATTGATACTATTGTTGCCAATCTTCCTGATATTATTCCTTTTAATAGCAAATATAATGTATATGAACATATCCCCATTATAGATGTCGCCATTGCTGGCTTTATAACAAACTTTTTAAATGGTAAATCTAATTTAACATATTTCTTTAATACATTAAACACAATTGTGAATGCTACTGCATGACAAGCTATTGAACCAATTGCTGCTCCATAAACATTTAATTCTGGTATTGGTAATAAAATTAGATTTAATATTAATTTGACTACACATCCAATTCCTAATGCAATTGCTGGAATCATCACTTTTCCAAAGCCTTGTAATGCACCATTTATTGTTTGATCTAAAATTGAAAATATTACAGATACTGCTATTAACTGTAACAAGAGTGCTCCTTGATTTGCATTTGGATATAATAAGTTTAATATCGGTTGAGCAAAAATTATCATTCCTACTACACATGGTAGTCCTATAAGCATTGATGTTAATAATGAAAATGATGTTCTTTTTGTAGCTGTTTCTCTATCATTTTTTGCCTTTGCTGCTGATATTGCTGGTACTAATGCTGTTGCAAATGCGATATTTACTGCTAATGGCAAATTGGTTAATGTGTCTACTTTTCCACTTAATTGTCCATATAATTTTGTTGCAACATCTGATGCCATATATGTACTTAAAATTCTTTTTACTGTAAATGAATCTATATTTTTATTAAATGATGTCATTATTGAACTTAATGTTAATGGAATTGATACCATTAATATTTTCTTTATTATTGTTTTTACATTTTCATATTTATAGTTTGTTGAACTTTGTATTTCATTTCCTATTTCTTTTCTCTTTGTTCTATAATATAAGAATAGATATGCAAAACTTGAAAATGTTGCAAGTGTTGTTGCTACATTTGCTCCTGCAGCCATCATTTCTGTAGAAGTTGATGTTACATATGCAACTATTTCTACAATTCCAATTGTAAATATTGTTTTAAATATTTGTTCCAATGTTTGCGCTCTTGCTGTTATTTTTAATGTTCTTCTTCCATTAAAATATCCTCTAAATACAGATGATATTGAAACAAAAAATATCGCTGGAGCCAAAGCAACAAGTGTTAACTCTGATTCTGGTATTTGTGTCCAGTTATATGCAATAACATGTGCTCCAAAAAATAATAGCATCGAACCTATTGCTCCGATTGTTCCGAATGTTGCAAGTGCAACTTTAAATATCCTATTTGCTCCTTTATTATCTCCGTATCGCTAACCTTTCTGATACCAATTTTGATATTGCATTTGGTACTCCTATTGAAGATACTGTAAGTAATAACGCATATATTTGATATCCGCTTGCATATATTGCATTTCCTGCATCTCCAAATCCATCCCTATTTGTTAAATATAATGTATATATTAATCCTAATACCTTAATTAAAATTTGTGAGAACATTACTGTTACTACACCTTGCATAAATGTTTCTTTTTTTACCGCCATAGCTCCTCCTAAATTAATTCTATGATTTTTCTTTCGATTAATTACTTATAATTGTGATATACATATATATCACAAAATTAATGTAATTATATCTATAAAAGTTAATTTTATCAAGAACTTTTTCCAAATTTATTGACAAATTCCTATTTTTGTATTAAAATTGTTAGGTATTATGTTAAAATATGATTTAAATATGAAACTTCTCCCCGGTAGTTTTAGATTTAAATTTCATATAAATAAAAATCAAGTAAAATAAATTGTAACTTAGACAGCAATTTATTACACTTAAAAAATAAAAATTTAGGGAGGGTAAATATTACCATGAATAACGTTACATATAGTGCAAAAAAAGAAACAGTTGAAAGAAAATGGTATATAATTGATGCAGCTAACAAACCATTAGGTAGAGTTGCAACAGAAGCTGCTAGATTATTAAGAGGAAAACATAAACCAACTTTCACACCAAATATTGATACAGGTGATAATGTTATAATTATCAATTGTAAAGATGTTGTATTAACAGGAAATAAAATGAATTCTAAAATTTACAGACATCACTCAGGTTACATTGGAGGAATGAAAGAAACTCCAGCATCAGTAATGCTTACAAAAAATCCAGAAAAAGCTATGACATTAGCTGTTAAAGGAATGTTACCACACAATTCTTTAGGAAGAAAAATGGCAACAAAATTAAGAGTATTTGCTGGTAGCGAGCATAATTTACAAGCACAAAAACCAGAAATTTGGAATTATTAATAAGGAGGAACTATTATAATGGCTAAGTCAAATAAAATCGTATATATGGGTACAGGTAGAAGAAAAAGTTCTATAGCTAGAGTAAGATTAGTTGAAGGAACAGGAAAAATAACAATAAACGGAAAAGATATTGAAGAATTTTTCGATTTAGAAACATTAAAAGTTATTGTTAGACAACCATTAACAGTTACAAATACATTAACAAAATATGATGTTATTTGTTCAGTTTATGGTGGCGGTGTTTCTGGTCAAGCTGGAGCTATCAGACATGGTATCGCTAGAGCTTTAAACGAAGCTAATTCAGAATACAGACCAGCTTTAAAATCAAACGGATTCTTAACAAGAGATCCTCGTATGAAAGAAAGAAAGAAATATGGTCTTAAAAAAGCTAGAAAAGCACCACAATTTAGCAAGAGATAATCAAAAATATTTTATAAAAAAACCTACATTCTTAACAGATGTAGGTTTTTTCTTATTTTCCTATTAATGAGTGTCCCCAATAGTAAATTCTCTTATAACTTCAAGTGTATCCATATTAGCAACTTTAACAAGCGAATTAGAAAGAGTATAATATGTGTTATTTGCAAATACAATTCTTTTTACATTTTCATCATATTTATCAGTAACATTTGCTATTTCCCCTTTTAAAGAAAAACCTTTTTCTAAGTCTATATTATATATTACTGCTCTCGAATTTGTTTTTCTTCCTAATGAAGAATACAGTGGAAATGCTATAATATTCTTCTCTTTTGAAAATAGTAGAGCTTTATGATCATACAACAATTCCGAATACGTGTATTTACTGTCTCCTATTGCTATTTTAAATAGTTCCTGTGGATTATTAAAATCTGATATATCAAACATAGCCATCTTTAATCCATTTGTTGTTACTCTTGTTCCATCTTCTTTTGTATCATATCCAAATCCTATTAAATGTGTTTCATCATATGGATGTAAATATGTGCTATATCCAGGAATCTTTAATTCTCCTAAAATCTGTGGTTCAGCAGATTCCGATAAGTCTATTACAAATAACGGATCAGTTTGTTTAAATGTAACTACATATGCCTTATCTCCTACATATCTTACTGAGTATATTTTTTCTTCTTTTCCAAAGTTTTCAACTTTTCCTATCTCTTCTAACTTGTCATTTAAAATATATAAATTATTAGCTGTTGTCTTATCTACCCATATATTACCTGTAGTTGTTGCAATTCTAAATGTTTCTGTGTTTTCATTTTGACTTTCATCCATTGAAAATTGATTATTTACTTGACCATCTACAGTATTTTCTGCTTTGAAACTGAATTTTCCATTGTTTAGTCCTATTTTTAATAAATGTGTTGTTCCACCTAAAACCTCATATCCTTCTCCATATGTCATTTGGTTTGTTGCTATATACATATTTTTTTCAGATGCATATACGTATTGTCCTGCTCCTAAAAATGTTCGAATATCTGCTTCATCATTATTATTGATATTTAAGCCTGCTAGCATTAAATAACTTGCATCTTGTATTTCTGCAAAATAATATATTGAGTCATAATTTATACATTTTTCTTCTTGATTAACTGCAGTATCTTGATATACTGGTTTATATTTATCTTCATCTAAATCTTCTATTTTATTTCTTTGAATATTTGAAGTTGCAATATATTTACTTGCTACATAATAAATATTATCGTCTATCATTCTTGATGAAATATAGCTTCCTTCTATCATTACTCTTCTAGTTTCTTTGGGTTCTTTAATATTTGATATATCATAAATTATCATTCCACTTTTAGGTTTATTGTTCTGAACTATTTCCCTATCAGTTATCGCGGTATCATCTGTACTCATAATTTCCGTTTTGCACGAATTATCATATTCATTTCCTATAACTACCAACTTCTGATTTTTTACATATATTTCTCTTGGATAAAAATTAGCATCTTTATAATTGATTTCTGCTATTTTATCTGATGTTTCAGGCGTTTGAGCATCTATTATTACTACCTTATTTTCTGAAACATAATAAATATATTTGTCATCTACTTTTACAATATCCGCTTCGTCTACATTTTCCACTTGTGTATTTGTTTCCGATTTTTTTACTCCAGCTTCCTTTATTTCACTGGCATCTCTAGTAATTGATTCACTCTCTTCAAGTTGTAACATATTGTTTGACTTATATTTTTCTTTTATCACATTATAAAAATTTTCAAAGCTTCCAACTGTTTCTAAATTTATTTGATTTTCTTCAATTTCTTCATTTCCTATTGTTGTTTTAGAAACTTGCTCTTTTTGTTTTTCCGAATATATTATTATTGTTGAAAATAATATAGCAACAACTGCTGCCATATTTGCAATTCTCTTAAGATTTCTTTGCTTAATAATCTTCTTCTCATTTAGACATTCATCATATTTCTCATAAATTCCATTTATAAACTCTTTATTGTTTTTCATTTCATTCCCTCCTCTATCATAACTTTTCTAAGAGCCTCTCTTGCCCTATAAATTAAAACTTTTACACTTGAATCAGTCTTTTTCAATATATGAGCAATTTCTTTGTAACTAAGCTCCTCTATATCTGCCAAATAAATTGCATTTTGATATTCTATTTTTAATTTTTGTATTGATTTTTTTAGCTTTTCTGTTCTTTCATCTCTAAATATTTTGTCTTCAAGATCTTCTAAATCTTCAAATTGATTTTCATCTAGCTGTACAATTCTTTTTTCTCTTTTAATATAGTTCAATGCTTTTGACTTTGCTATAGTATAAAGATATGTTTTTAGAGAATATTCGAATTTATAATTCTTTTTATGTATTAGGATATATACAAAAACATCTTGTGCAAGGTCTTCTGCTATGTCTATACTTTTTACATATTTTTGAATAAAATATATCATTGCATCTTTGTGCTTTATTACTATTTTTTCAAAGCTTTCTTTATTTCCTTGTAAAAATTCTTTGTATAATTCTTTATCTGTTTTTCCTTCCATTTTCATCCCCCTCTACCTTTTATACAATTTATTTTCTCAAAAGTTACAGTATTTTGTCAACAAAAATAAAGAGGAAAACATTTTTAAGTGTTCTCCTCTTTAACTTTTAATTTTTGAAATTTAGATTATTTACTTTTTCTGTATCTAAGAATTTTTATTAATCATTTTCTGCCACAATATTGAGTTGTTCTCTAATAAAAACTCATTAAGTTCTTTTACAAAGACTTTTTTTAATGTATGCATTTCTTCTTCGCTTATTATTTGAGTAGATGTGTATTTTTTTACAATGTCATCCTCAATTTCAATCTCTGAAAATATCTCTCCATTGATTTCTGCTACAATATGCACTGACATATGTTCCTTCATTTCGCCTACCATCCATTTCAATATTGGATAGACATCATAGTAATACCATTTTGTTTCAATACATTCAAAAAGATATTTAATAACCTCTTCATCAAACTCTTCAGTTCTTTTTGGATATTCAACCTTTATTTTATTATAATTTGAACACATTGTAATTCTCGTAATATCATCAAAGTAAATCTCACCAATTGTATCACTATTGCTTCCGTCTTGATTTAGTTTAAGAAAAATTGTTTTTATTAACTCATTAGTTCCATCTTTACATATTCGGTAGCAAAGTTCCTTATCAATTAATGGTTCTGAAGAATCGTTTCTTTTTCCAATAGAATATTCAGAAATTCTATGATAATCATATGCATTTTCATTAGACATATAATATTTATTTCCATATGCATCAATAATATTAATATTGATATATGTTGTAAACATAGCCCACTCAATTTCTATAGGAAAAGTCACTTCTGAATCACTAAACAAATCTTTAAACTTTTTTATTTCGATTTGCTTATACTTTTTCAGATCAAACATCCATCTTGCAACACCTTTTTGTATTTCCTCTTTTATTATGTCACCTGTAAATGAAACACCTTCAAAAAAATCAGATTGTTCTAATTTTTTCCGCATTAATGCTACTTTCAACTTGCGGAATTCCCATTTAATATTGCTTAGTAGTTTGCTCTCATTTCTAAATTTCATGTTTTTTCCTCCTTTTGCAATTGCAAATTGAAATTTTTAACAAGTTTTCAACTATTTTATCACAAAAGTATACATAAGTCAATTTTTTTTGTATTATTGTTGCAAACTATACAACATCCAACCTCTTATTAAACATCATCTTCTCTAATCACATGATATTCCTTAAGAATCTTTTCAATATCAGTACCTTTAATTTGTTTTAAAACTTCTTTTAAAGCAATTTTTTCTTTTAAGCCTAAATTCATTTCTGTAATTGGCTTTCCATCTCTTAATTTAACTGTTGCATTCAACAAATCTCTAATATCATAAGTGCTTCCCCATACTTCTGGAACACCTCTATCTATATTCAATAATGTATATACAGCAACCATTGCAGTTCTTATAGAATATTCTGTTGTAAATATTGTGTCTCTTTCTGTTTCTGCAAATTGTCCCAAAAATGCGAAATTTACAGCTTGATTTGGAACTACTTTTGGTCTGTCAGTTCCATTTCTTGGCATAAAGAACGCATCTATATATGGCATCATTACAGGTATTGTATTAGCACTCTTTTCTGCTAATTCTTCTATTTGATTCTCTGGCACGCCTAAATGATATAACCATTCCATACAAATTTCTTTACCTGTACAATCTCTCATTGGCTTTTTAACATAATTTCCTGGTACATTACTAAATAATCCATATATCCATCCAACTAATTGTTCTTTTGGTTGACTTCTAAATTGTGGTTGGCGGTTAAATGTCCAGCTTAATAGCCAATTTGAATCTTTTACTGTTACAATTCCACCAGTTACTACTTTTCCACTAAATGGATTTCTCTTACAGATTTTTTCTACATATGGTGGAATTCTATCATCCAATGTTGTAACTGTTGCACTCATCCAATTTGTTAGTTCTGGATCATGGCAGAATTTATCTGGATTACCAAATGCTAAATCTTGTTCAGCAATTTTACGCCATAAATCCCATCCTCCACCTGGTTTTATTTCTGTATTCATTTCTGCTGGTGTGTTTTGACTTCCCATACTTGAATTTTCAACACATCCTCCATTTGTAATAAATACTAAATCATTTTCTGTTAAATCAATACTTGATTCTTCTCCATCTTTTGTAATTATTATACTTTTAGCTACTTTTTTATAATCTGATATTTCAAATTTTACATTTTCTACTTTTGTTCCATAATGGAATTGAACATCAAATTTTTTCAAATATTCTATCATAGGTAAAATCATTGATTCATATTGATTGTATTTTGTAAATCTTAATGCTGTAAAGTCTGGTAATCCTCCAATATGATGTATAAATCTTTTTATATATAATTTCATTTCTAATGCACTGTGCCAATTTTCAAATGCAAACATTGTTCTCCAATATAACCAGAAGTTTGAATTTAATACTTCATCTGAAAAATAGTCTGTTATTTTTTTGTCATATAATTCTTCATCAGGTGTAAAGAATAAGTGCATTATTTCTATTGCACCCTTATCTGATATTGCAAATTTTTTGTCTGTATGTGCATCTTCTCCACGATTCATTGTTGCTCTCATTAATGAATAATTTGGATCTTCTTTATTTAGCCAATAATATTCATCAAGAACACTTACTCCTTCTGTTTCTATTGATGGAATTGAATGGAATAAATCCCACATACATTCAAAATGATTGTCCATTTCTCTTCCACCACGCATTACATATCCTAATCCATCATAAAGATATCCATCACATGCTCCTCCTGGTATTTGATCTTTTTCTAAAATGTGTACATTTTTTCCTTTCATTTGTCCATCTCTAACTAGGAAACATGCTGCTGATAATGCAGCTAATCCTGAACCTACTATATATGCAGATTTTTTGTCTACATCTGCTGGCTTTTTTGGTCTTGCAAAAGCCTCATAATTTCCACTACTATAATACATAGTTTATCAACCTCCTCATTTACTATGTGCTTTTATCCTACATATAATACATTAAAAATACAATAAACAAAAAAATGGATATGTAAAAATTTTTTACATAATCCACTTTTTGTCTAGTTTGGCTTACTATTTCAATTTGACATTTTTTTTACTGCTTCTTCAAAACTCCCAGATATCATAACATCTAATTTTTTTATTATATTTTCAGGACTTTCTTTCATTTCCGTAACAATCCAATTTTCTATTATTCCCACAAATCCATATTTATAAAAATTTGCAATAAATATTTTATTTTCCTTTGTTATATTATAATTTTTAGATAAATCATTTACTATTTCTATAAATATAGTATTATATTGATTAAATAAGAAATCTAGTAATGTTTTTCTACTTAAAGAATTATATGTTTTTATAATAAACTTTTTATTTTTTAGCATATAGTCTAATACATATTTAAAATTTTCTTGCCATGTTTCTATTGTTGTTTCTTTTTCTATTTTCTCTACTACTTCATTTGCAAAAATCCATTCCAATAGGTCATAAATGTCTTTAAAATGGTAATAAAATGTTTGTCTATTTATTCCACAATCATTTGTTATATCTGTTATTGTTATTTTGTCTATATCTTTTACTAATAACATCTTTTTAAGTGATTGTGCCATTGCTCTTTTCGTGATATTTGACATTTTATCATCTCACTTTCTTTTGTTTCATTTATTACCATTACAAGTATTATCCTGTATAGGAATTGAATTTTTTATTCAAATGTATAAGAACCATTTATTGTATTCAAATCCAAATCTGCTTCCTTTTCTTTTACGTCATCTATATATACCTTTACAGTAACGACTCCTGTTCCTGTAAGTTTATTATTTCCAGTATTAAATTTTGTTTCATTTTTGTCAACATCCTTATTATAAATCGTCTCTCCATTTGCTTCAATTCTTAATTTTGCTGTCTTTTTTACACTGCTAGCTGGTTTTGAAGATGTTGTTTCATTTTTATTTTCATTATCGTCTTTATTTTCATCTGCATCTTCACTATATCCACCTGTAATAGATTTCATATTAACATAAATTGTGGCTGTTTTCTTTTCTGCTAACTTATTAACAGTTATCGTTATTGCAGTACCTTCGTCAACCTTTTCACCAGAAGAGATACTTTGTTTTAAAACAACTCCATTACCTCTAGTTTTATCTTCACCATATTCAACAGTTACTTTTAATCCTAAATCTTCAAGATTTTGTTTTGCTGTTGCTTCTTCTTGATATAAAACTGATGATACTACAACTTGTTTTATTCCTGTACCAATACTTATATAAACTTTTACCGTATCTCCTGCATTTACTTCTGTATCAGTATCTACTTCTTGTTTTATAATTATTCCAGCTTCTACAGTCTTGCTTATTTCCTCTACAAATTCAAGCTTAATTTTAGCTTCATCTGCTGCATCTTCTGCTTCTTGCTTTGTTAAACCTTTTAATTTAGGTACTTTAGTCTTCTCTGTTCCCAAACTTACTACAACTTTTACTTCTGTTTTTTGTTTAATTTTTCTGCCTTCAACAAAAGGTGGTGTTTGAGATATTATTTGACCTGCTTCATATTCTGTGTTATATGTTGATTCTTCTTCAACATATGTTAATTTATTTTCTTCTAATATCTTTTTAGCTTCATCAACTGTTTTTCCAACTAAATTTGGAATTGCCACATCTTTTGGCCTTGTAGCATTCGATATTCCAATAGTTGTTCCTATTGTTATAATAAATAATAATATTAGTCCAATTATTGCTGACAATGCCTTATGATTTTTAATAAATTCTAAAAATTTATTAGGTTTCTTTCCATTTTTCTGTGCTCTATTAGAAGCTATCCTTTCATTTTCAATATCTATTGTCGAAATTCTTTGTGTTGGAAAATCTTCTGTATAATCGTTATCATCAACAAAGTCTCCATTTGGCTCTTTTAAAGCTCTTTTTAAATCTAATAACATTGCTGTTGCATTTTGATAACGTAAATTTGTATCTTTTCTTAATGCTTTCATTATTATGTCATTAACAGCTGATGGAATATTTGGATTTAATTCAATTGGTGGCTTTGGATCTTCTTGCATATGTTTTAATGCTATAGAAACAGGTGTATCTGCATCAAAAGGTACTTTTCCTGTAAGCATTTCATACATTACAACTCCCAATGAATATAAATCTGATTTTTCATCTGTGAATCCACCTCTTGCATGTTCTGGTGAAAAATAATGTACAGATCCTATTGTTGTTCCAAATGCTGTAATTGTTGAATTTGAAACGGCTTTTGCAATTCCAAAATCTGTTACTTTTGCAACTCCATCTTCTGTAATTATAATATTATGTGGTTTTATATCTCTATGAATTATGTGGTTTTTATGTGCAATTTCTAATGCAGATGCAATTTGAGTAGCTATATTTACTGACCATTTCCAAGGAAGTGGTCCTTTTTCTTCTACAATAATTTCTTTTAGAGTTTTTCCTTTTATAAGTTCCATTACTATATAATATAAATTTCCATCAACACCTACATCATATACTGAAACAATATTAGGATGTGTTATACTAGCTGCTGATTGTGCTTCAACTTCAAATCTTTTTATAAATTCTTCATCTGTTGTGAATTCGTCTCTTAATATTTTTACTGCTACATATCTATTTAAGACATGACATTTTGCCTTATATACTGTTGCCATTCCTCCACTACCGATTTTCTCGATAATTTCGTATCTATTTCCCAACAATCTACCTTTTAAATCCATTTTTTAATCTCTCCTTATAGGTTATATGTTTTTCAATACTACAACTGTTATGTTATCTAACCCACCATTTTCATTTGCTAAATCTACAAGCTTGATAGGTGCCTTTTCTATATTTCCTTTTGCAATTCTAAATATATCTTCTTGTTTTACCATATTTGTTAATCCATCTGATGAAATAAGTAAAATGTCTTCTCTTAAAAATCCTTTTACAGATACATCTGGCTCAACAAAAGCATTACATCCAAGTGCTTTCATAAGCATATTTTTCTTAGGATGTTTTTCCGCTTCTTCTTTCGTTATTGTTCCATCTTTTACTAATTTTTGAACATAACTATGATCTTGTGTTAATTTTCTTATAAAATCTTTTCTTATTCTATAAATTCTACTATCTCCAATGTGCCCAATATATGCCTTATTATTATATATTAAACAAACTTCTAAAGTAGTACCCATCCCTTCAAGTTCTTTGTTTTCTTTTGCTTTTTCATATACTACCATGTTTGCATATTCCATACTACTTGCCACTAACTGTATCAAGCTCTCTTTATCTTTCGGTGTATCTTTAAAGTTATTTTCAATATAACTTTTTGTACATTTTATTGCTAAATTGCTCGCAATCTCTCCGCCTTTGTATCCACCCATTCCGTCTGCCAATAAGTATAGTTTAACTTCACTCGTCGAATCAGAGATATAATACGCATCTTGGTTCATTTCTCTAGCTTTTCCTATATCTGATTTTGCATAAGCTATTATCATCGTTTCACCTCGTATCTTTTTTTCTGTTATATCATACTTTCTTATTTTTTTCAATCATTTTTTCTAACATTTTTTCTCCATTTTTATTTTCAAGTTACAATTCACAGTTCCTCAAAAAATATTATATATGTTGGGAGCCTTTCCAGGTTATTATATATATTTGAGATTTCGTCCTGTTCATTGCGTTCAAAAAGAAAATCTAACGTAAAAACCTGAGCCTCTCTCACTCAAGCATAAAATGCATATATGTATATGAGTTTAAACTTTTCGAATGTGATTGGAGCAATATTAGAATTTCTTAAATAAATTTATGGAAAGAGTTCACGAGAG